>Ga0308156_1000350_pt1 | contig 105608 bp, 106 predicted proteins | sample PhyAR2_FD_201041 | JGI IMG/M metagenome (GOLD analysis project Ga0308156, IMG submission 201041) | Phyllosphere microbial communities from UC Gill Tract Community Farm, Albany, California, United States - DLSL A.R2 | ecosystem: Host-associated > Plants > Phyllosphere > Unclassified | place... | reverse complement strand
ATGAGCATGAACACAGTCGTCACGGCGGAACGGCGTGACGCCATTAAAGGGCGCTGCGCGCCCGGTTGAAGCACCGGCGACAGCCGGTTGCAGCCATTGACCTCAGCCATCAGGCCCTATGTCCGAACCCCTTCGGGTTTCGGCGGAGCTTAGCGGCTTGCCGCTTAGCGCAGTGGGACTGACGACCCGGCAACGCCGGGGAGCCGAAGGGGGCCATGTTCCGGCAGTCGGTTATTTAAAAACTACCGCAGAGACTCTGCCGGGATCACGCTGGACACCTCCTGATCTATGCTGTCTGTCAGCCGAGGTCCTCATTACTGCCGCCGCTCCGCCAGTATGCAATGTCATCGTCAATCCGCCTGATCTGCTCACTGACGGCCTCTGCAAGGCGTTCTGTTTCAGTCTCCTGCGCCCCTGAAAGCCCCTCCCACTCACCCGACATCACGCAGAGTTTTTCTTGCATGGTTATCAGCTTCCGGCGCTGACTTCGCGCCGTTTTCAGCTCAGTAACGTAATCGCCCCGGCTCATACCGCCACCGGCCTGAACATCAGCTTGTTTGGCACCATCCAGCGTTCCAGTGCCTGCGTTATCGCAGTCGATTCCTCTGACAGGAACCCGGCTTCCGCCCCCAGTCGCCATAAAGGCTGGCCTGCCATTTCCCAGCGATCCAGAGATTTCAGTGACGGGAATCTCTCACTCCACCGATAAAACGTGATCTCCAGCTCGGTATGATGCAGTTGTGAGCAGGACCAGCGTGATATCCAGCTGCTGACACTGGCTGGCGTATGAAATGCCAGGTCTATCTCAGCCTGCCCTTTTATCGCCTGACGAGTCCGCATTTTCGCCTCTCTCTCGGCTGTACTGGCGGGAATATTTATCACTGAGCAGCTCCGTTTTTCGCCGCTGCCGCTCTGTGCCCTGAAACCGCCATCCCGGGAACAGATCGTGAACATCATAGCTGCTCAGCGGATGCGGGCAGTCCTCACCGGCACTGGCAATCATTCTGTCAATTGCTGCCAGCCATACCTGCCTGTTCCCCCTGAATTCGGCCTCAAACATCGAGGGACGGAAAAAGCGAATTTCTTTCAGCGTCACCCGCCTGCTGCCCCTGAGAAGGCGAAAAAAAGCGTGGGCATACGGATAGTCTGCACAGTGAACGTTACGTTCATGCCTGTTTTCAACGAATGCGATGGCCTGCATCGCTGCACGGCGGGCAGGAGAAAGCGGAACCAGTGAACGACTGTTCGGGATCATGCGTATTCTCCTTCTGCCAGATATTCCGCCATGCCGGCAGCGCTGTATTCCAGCAGGCATGCCTCTGCCTCTGCCGCTGCGGCGATCAGGCCGCTGATACGCTGAGGGTCAAACGGCGTCAGTCTGAGCAATTCGCGCACGCAGTCACCGTCAGCTGATATGAGTACAATCAGCCACTCCCCGGACACGTCTCCCGGACTGCATGCGCAGAGACTGAAAGCCTCTCCGGGTGGGGTGTAGCGCAGCTGAACCGGAAAGAACCCGCCAAATTCTCCACGGTATTCCCCGTTGACCGTCCAGCCTGCTGGCACGAGCAGCAGCTGCGCGACAGCGCTGGTCAGAACATGGCGGTCGTTCTCTCCTCTTTCGCGCCACTCCTCAAATTCGCAGGGGTGCATTTCGGTCAGCACGTTCAGATTCAGAGCATTGTTATTATTCATCTTTGCCTCCATGCCGCCCCGAAGGGCGGCGCTCCTTATCAGGCCGCGTGAGCGGAATCGTTGTTGTCAGTGTCGCTGCCAGACTTTTCAGGCTCCGGCCCTTTCATCCAGGCTGGCACCCAGCGGGTATCCCGCATTTTCCCTTCTGCCAGTTCAGCAGCATCGCCCTTCTTCATTTTCGCCGCGTCAGCGGCCGCGCCTTTAAATCCGGCCTCAGTCAGCGAATCGATAATCTGTGTATGCTTCAGGTCAGCGAAGAAGTTCGCCTTTGTGGGTTGCCACCAGTCACGCATGTGGAAGCCAATCGCGTTTTCCAGAGAATCCAGGCGGCTGTCAGAAGTGCGCTGATATTCACGCGTCTGTACCCCGTCAACCGAGCAGGCAACACAGAACGCCATCAGTGACATCAGCGTTTCACCGATCAGATCGAAGAATGTGGTGAAGTCTTTATCCCATCCCTGCGGCAGCAGGGATTCCAGACGGGTCTTTTCCTGCATAAGAACCGTAAAGCCCGGGCCTTTGTCACCGGACGGGGCATCCTGGGTCAGGCTGTGGTGTGGTACGGTCACGCGAATGCCGAACGGGTTGCCATACTGTGAGCCGGAGGTGAATACGTTATTGCAAAGCTGCCAGACCAGTAGGGCAACAGCCTTTTTTTGCTGCTGCATCAGCGCAGCCTGCACGGCAAGGGTGCGCTCAGACGACATTTTTGTTAGAAGCGGCAGACTGATACCCTCAGCCGCATCCGGCCTTTTATCCATCCGAATCGGGCTGACTTCAGGGGCGGCAGACTGTGCGCCCTGCTCTGTTTCGTTGCTATCATCAGCCTTCAGATCGGCAATCCGCACAACGCCGCGCTGCACACAGAGATCACCGTATTTATCGAACCCGACCACCACGCCCGACATGGCGCGAGTCTCCGGGGTCCATGCGCGAACCAGTGCAGCTTTTTCGATAAGTTCAATTTCATCGCTGGCAGCGCTGTAGCCTTCGTCGTCAGAGTTCTGCTCGCATTCGTCGGCCACCTGGTACAGGTCATCGATGCGGCTTTCTTCGTCACCGATGTACACCGGTTCAGGCTCGTCAGTCAGCTGATACGTCAGCGCATCCCGGTGCAGATAAAGCGAACTCAGCTGGCCCAGGCTCCACACCCAGCCTTCGCTTTCCTGAATTTCCTGTGCAATAGCAGTCAGCTTCTGCACGGTCAGGGTTTCCAGCAGAACTGCGTCAGCCGTTCCCTCACCTTCCTGCTGACTGAACAGGTCTTCGCGCACGACACCGCCTGCTGCCTCATAAGTCCCACGTCCCACGAAGAGAAAGCGCTTATCTGTGATGGAGATTTCTTTATCGGTAATGATTTTTCGTAACATGCTGACGGGCAGGTTAGACCACGTCGCTTTCACCTCTTCATAGACGCGCACCTGACGGGCCTGATCGTCTTCAAGGCAGAGCGCCTGACACTGCTCGACCGTCAGTTGATCGTCTGCCAGCAGCTTAAGCAGTGACGGCGCAAGGTTTGCAAGTTTCAGCATGCGCTGAACGTGACGGGTGCTGTAGCCCAGATCGGCACCAATCTGCTCGGGGGTTTTTCCCTGATAAGCCAGAGTACCGAAGCTGGCAATCTGTTCTGCCGCATGCATATCACTGCGCTGCGCATTCTCGATGTAGGAAACCAGCGCGGCCATTTCCGGGGAGACGCGCTTAAAAGGCACCTGATAGTCAGGCGTCAGAAACTGTTGTGAGAGCAGCAGATTCAGGGCAGTAAGGCGTTTGCCACCTGCAGCTACCGCCAGTTCACCGTCCGGCAGTTCGTGGGCAACCAGATTCTGCAACAGGCCGACCGACCTGATGGTTGCCGCCATACTTTCAACGCTTTCAGTGGAATACGGAATGGTACGGGCATTAAGCAGCGACATGATGAACACGGAGAGAGGCGCGTATTCAACCGGCGCGGCTTCAAGCGCCGCTTTGACCGCCGCCTGTTCGGCGTCGCTCACTTTATTAATGCTGGTTTTTTTTGGGGCTTTTGCTTTAACATTGGCTACTGACATCGTTGATACCTCATGAGATTAATGACTGTCTCGCCCTGCAGAGTGGCTGCTCCGCAGGGCACCTTTTAACTGCTTACTGCGCTTTGCGAATACCGTAATCACCGATATAACGGTTCAGCCAGTAACCCGCGTTTGCTTCAAAATTCCATGCTCTCCAGACCAAGTCGCCGTCCTTACGCACGACCAGGCGAAAGTGCGTACCCTGATCGTCTTCGATAGCAACATTGGCGTACTGCGCAGCGACTGCCGTCGCCTGCTCACGCGTATAGGTGTCATCCGGTAAGCGCACAACTGCTGGCTGTTCCACTGATATCTCCTGTTTTTTTTCCCTTAAAACCATCACCCGTTGAGTTGCCGGGGCCGCGGTCTTGACGTTTTGCGGGGAACTGCTGCTTGCTCCCCAGGTTGTAACCTTCACCCGTTTGAGAGCCGTTCGCCGCAAAGGGCGCAACGAGCACGGGCCGGCGTAGATGTCCGGGAGCGAGCGGAAAAATTTTTGGCTACATTAAAAATTTTCCGGCGAGAGGCTTCAGCCGTCCCTGGACAGCCAGACGGTTTGTGCTTGTCTCAGCCCCGGCGAAAGGACTCAGACGGGCGAAACAACCCATGAGGAAAGGAGGAACCCGCCGCAACGGCGTGACGCGCGGGCGCGAAACGACGTTGCCCCTTACATCCCGCCGTGTGTGGTGGCGGGATGCATGGAGCGCCGTTTACGGCGTGACTGAGCGGCGCAGCCGGAACGGCTGCTGTGAGCGGAAGGTGTTGCGTCAGGATGGAAACCCGCTGCCCCGGAACGGGGCCGGGCAGAGACGGCCTGCCGGCTCTGTGCGAAGCATGACAGACGACAGGACGCCCACGGTAAATATTGTTATTATTCAATTAGTGAGTGAACTTACAACGCACTTCAAGAAAAAACACTTCGTCTTGGTTGAAAAATAAGTTTAAATAGATACGGAAAAAGGTGAAAATGGAAATTGACAATCCCGATTATATTTACAAATACAGATCGGTGTCCAACAACGAAAAATTCAGAGAAGACTACAGCCTGATAAATTTAATTGAAAACATGGCAACCTTTTCAAGCAGGCTTAACTTCAACGATCTTTTTGATTGTAAGATTGAGTTACTGAAACCCTCACCTAAAGAATTAAAATCTTTTGTAAAGCAAGTTCAAAAACCCTTTAAAAAGAATTTAGCACCTCTGACTAGTAAAGGGAAACTCACTTTAGAAGGGGAGGTTTATCTACAAAACTTGGTTGAAAACTTCGAAAAACAAATTAACTCTTATAGCATAATTTCATTTTCTTCCAAGCCAGACAGCAACCTTATGTGGTCACATTATGCCAATTCACATCATGGTTTTTGCATTGAATTCAAAGGAAAAGATATTAAAACACAAAAAGTTGTGTACACTAAAAATATACCAACCATTCCCATCCTTGATGTAATGAAAGTCATGTATAATTTAGATAAAAGCCTTGATCTAGGAGATAGGATTATAAATGCATTGTGTACTAAGCTAAATGAATGGGAATATGAATCCGAATATCGCCACATTTCTGATTCGGATTTTTTTGAGAAACAATCAAGTCAGCATTTCTACAACAGGAAATTCGAATTGGACTGGGTGGAATCAATAATTTTTGGCTATCGCATGAAGCCTGAAGTCAGAGCGTATATAATTGAAAATCTTCCTCCAACAGTTAAATACAAAGAGGCATTTCCAGGGAGCAGTTCCATGATAATAAAGTCACTTGATATAAAAGCCAGCTAAATTTATGATTGGCTCATGGACATAGATTAATAAATTCACTTAAAGTTATGGATTTGCGCCATTAGTCTTTTTTTCATCTTTTTTATGGGGGTGAAGCTAGCTTTTGATGACATAGTGAGCGAGCTAAACTTAAGTACAGTTAAGACTGCAAACCGCTCAGGACGGCATTTATTCATTCCCCTGCCTACTGGCGGTGCGGAGGACGTACCGTCAGGCGAGCGCCCTGCCGTTTCGCAGACGTAGGTTTTAGGGCGTGCTCACTGGCGGCCGCAACCGCCTGAACATTTCTTTATCCTCAGCCATCCTTCTTTATAAAACGCCCGCCGAGGTATACGCCACTCTGACGGGTCATGAAATATCAGATTTCATCGACGATTTCTTCTGTTCTCAGCTCCCTCTAACCACGGATACGACGGCGCTCGTTGATCACGTATTTGTACTGGCGAAGGATGTCGCGGGTCTGTGGTGACAGTTTCATTTGTTCTCCTTTTCGGCAGGGCATCCCCTGCCGGCGTCATCAGTTACTGAATACAAAGCCGTCGTGCAGTACATAGCCACTGCTGAACAGGTCACGGGCATAGGCCTCATAGTCGAAGTAAGAGCGCAGCGGCTCCGGCACCTCATTCAGCAGGCCGTTATCCTGCATTAGTTCATAGGCATAATCTTCTTCGGTTTTAGCCTCTCCCCTGTACGCATCATCAAACGCATCAAAGTCACATTGGCCGGAATAATCCGCCCAGGCAATAAATGCATCTTCCCTGCCCTCTTCTTTCGCCTGTTTCCAGGCCGCGATGAAATTCCAGTCAATAAAGGATTCAGAGATGAATTTAGACGGAATGCCTTCCCAGTCCTGAAACATGAATTCTGGATCATCTTCAGATGCGTGGAGTTCGCGACACGCATCGTGAAACTCATTTCTTTCCTCAAAATCAGTGAGATCAAACCACTTCCCGAAAATGCTGCCGCAGTTGTATTTATGGTAAGTCCCGACGTATACCGCTGGTCCGCTAAATGTCATAAGAAATCCTCCGCAGTCAAAGTCATCACAGTTCCGGCCTGTGCCGTGACTGAATGACAGCCCGGCGGACAGCGGAGTGTTCAGGAGCGACACCGCAGGCCGCAGCGCAAGCGAGCGGGAGACGGGATTACACACGGCGCTGGCGCGAATTTCTGAGCGGCGGCGCGACGGGAGTAAGCACGGCGGAGCAAGTGCGAACGGGCGAGGATGGCGAGCGAAGCGGTCTCTTTAACACGCAGCGGCCGGGCTAAAGTGAAGTCACGGCACTGGCCGCAGACCGCACGGACCGGGTTTTCTGCCCTGCCCCGCCGCATGGCGGAATATAGCGGCGCGCAGCAACATCCTTATTTCATTCTGTCCACAGCCCTGGTGCATATCCGGTCAGTAACTCTGTGGACAAAAGCGCTGCAGCAGCAGTATCCGCGCACAGACAGCAGGCGGTCACAAAATGACCGCATATCGTATCTTTCAGATGCAGGTGAAACAGGGCTTCGTGAAAAAACATTAGGAAAACTATCCTATCCATTCCCTCTGGTGAAAAATTAAGCTAATAAAGTTCTTAATAGGATCTCGCTTATAGAATTAAAACTGGTGCGAGTGTTTTAAAGCAGAATTTTTAGCTTTTTTTCAAAGAGGGTATTGTAGCGGCAAGATACTTTTTGTTAATTGTTAATTGTTCCGGGACAGAATGTTTTAAGAATGTTAACTTTAATTTTAAAAGGAAAGTGAAATGAAAAAAGTTGAATCATCAAAACTGCTGAAAATCAAATCTCCACTGTCTGGCTGGTCATTCAGCAAGTAATTACTGACAAGTAGATTTGGAAAATCACGCTCACTGGAGCGTGATTTTTTTGTGGAGATTATTATGTTGAATATCGCTTCCCCAAATTATGATCACAAAGCTGCCAGAAAATTTTTCACTGAAAGCCTGCACGAATCTGTCGACTATCTCATAGATTTCTATGAACTGGACGGTGTTAAAAAGTCCCCGCCTCTTTCATGGCAAATGTGTGCAGCACACTATCTTGCCGCTAAGTCGGCTGAGGCCGAGGATCATGATTCAGCAATAAAATATTTAAAATATATAGAGTCAATTCCTGTTCCAGAGGGCATTGTTGTCTCACCACTAACATCAAGTGATAAATCTTTTGACAAGGAAATGATATTAAAGATTATCCATGATGATAAAGAACTTGGTTTCGGTTTTTGTGATGACAAAAACCTTGCTGCAACCGAAGCAGAAAAGGTTGTTCAAGCTCTTGATGTAATTAAAGAAAATGTCCCTGATGCCTATGAAGAGATAAACACGTTTATCCATTCAGTACATCTCACTCGTGAAACCAGTGACGGTTCTCGCTTCATGCGTTCCGGAACTAACTTTTATATGTGGGGAATGATGTTTACGTATGTTCATGAAGAACATACGGTGCCTTACTATATTGATATTCTCGCGCATGAGTGTGGGCACACTGCACTCAATATTATAAATTCATTCGATGAACTGGTTATCAACAATCCAAACGATACGTTTGTTGCACCCTTACGCGTTGATAACAGACCAATGATCGGAATATTTCATGCATTATTCGTTCTTTCGCGAATCTGCTATGTATTTGATAGGATAATTAAGCGTGGAACCAGTGAATATGTCGAAGAATGTAAGGAAAGATTCTCGGTCGCGTTTAAAAAACTAAATGATACATATGAAATAGTAAAAGAGCACGGACGATTTACCGAAGCCGGGCAGACTATCTATGAAGATATCTGCAAGCTCTGGAAACTGAATTAAAACAAACAGCACCGTGACGGTGCTGTTTGTTTTTATGGAGCTTTAGAAATGAACGTTTACCGACATCTTTTTGAACGAAAAAGTCGTAATATTAATTTGTGCTTTTTGTTTAACTCTATTGGTTCTACACTCCTGATGCCCCTAGCTCTGCTCTATCTGGCTGGCAATAGCCTAAGTGCAAAAGATATTCTGTACCTGGGCACAATGAAATTTTGGTCATTTTCACTTTCGTATTTTCTTATTATTCCTCTTGCTAATCGCCTCGACGTTAAAAATACGATAGTTTTTTCCTTGTTTTTTAAACTTATATCATTAGCAGTTCTGTTTACCGGGCAGGGATTTATCATCTGTATGGCTGTGATGCTCGCGAATGGTCTGGCGTCATCATTTTTCTCTACGGCCTCTAAGATTTATGTTCGGTCAACTTCTGATAATATCAGTGAAAGTTTTTCAGCCCGAATGACGCTCAGTAACGTTGGTGCTGCAGTATCGCCACTGGTTATCAGTGCCTTGGTCTTTTTCCATATTCCGTTTCGCCCTGCTCTGCTTATTCTGATCGTACTTTACACCGTTGGTGTGGTGATGGCCGCTGGCCTAGCCCGGTGCAAAAGGTCTCCAGGGAAATCTTTTGGATTACCGCATCTGGCCGGAGTGCTTAGCAGGGAGTCTGCCGTGGTAGCAACCCTTAGCATTGTGTTTGCCATGCTGTATTACACTTTTGAGACAATCGTTCCTCTGGAGCTGGTCCAGTCTGGAAAAAAAGAGTTAGTTGGGCCCATCATGTTATTCAATACCAGCGTCATTATTCTTGGTCAAATCCCCGTTTATAAGTATTTCACCGAAAAGCTTGGTGTGATTAATGCTCTTCTTTTTTCGACGGCATTCTGTATTTTATTATTTATACCTTGGTTTCTGCAGTTTACAGAAATGTCCGGACTGCTACTGATTGTAGTTGGCGTTACGCTATTAGAAATGTTTTACGGCGCGGGGATAGATACCGTAATTGCATCTGCCGAAAATGACAATAAAATTGCATTGCTGGATGGTGTCTCAAGTATTGCATTATCTGCCGGAGCAGCTTTGGCGGCTGCAGTTTATGGTGATCCCGTCATGTTCATCCCTTTTGTTCTGACACTGTTTGTTATGAGCTTGGTTTTGATCAGAGGTGCAGATCATAAGCTCGCTTAATGGAAGCTGTTTTCGCTGGTGCTGAAATTTTTTTGTCCACAATTGCACCTGTGAGATACGCCCTGCTATCGGAAAGCGCACGCACATGAAGAGCAGAACGAATGTCCCGCGCACTGCGGGGAACGGGTGAGCAGTGGTATTTGATGTCAATTAGGAAGGGTGTTTCAAAGGCGCGCATTGGTTGCAGGTTATGAGCGTCCGCTAAGAGCGAGGAGCGGACGTTGCCTTTGGACGACAAACGATTATGTCGCCGCTATAAGCAATTATTTATCATATTGGCTTTGTGATGAGTCGTTTTCCATGTCTCGTCTCATAAGATATTCGTCATGAAAAATACCATTAGCGTAAAGCGCAGCAGTATCAGTGGCCCAATTAGTGAAACCATATGACCGATAGAGTGCATATGCGGCACGATTCGTTGTGACGACTGAGAGCTTTACTGTTCTTACTGCTCTTACTGAGCTTGCAGCTTCCAGCGCAGCCTCCATTAGCCCTGATGATAGTCCCGATCCCCTCATCCCGACATGGACATACATCCCCCAGATAGTAGCGACATGATTCAGCTTCGGTGAGGTACTGAAGCTCAAACCAATCAGGCTCTGTATGGCGTTGTGTAGGTCAAATCCACCGAAAACATAATTGGTTTGCAATTTCTCAGCAAAGAATGATGCTGGCTTCTGGCTCCAGTCTTCGTAGGACGCGCCAAAAGCGTCCGGATGAAGGAGCAATGCTTCCAGTCTTACTCTTCTGAAATCTTCTAGATCGCTCTCATTAATGCGACGCACCGTAAATGCTTTCACTTCAGGCCCTCTCCGGTCGTAAATTTTTCACTTCCACTAAGAAATCAACTTAACTGAGTTTTGCACCATGTTTTTATAAATACCATGCCATTAATGTCCGCTTCTGGCACTAAGTGGACATTGTGCAGGCCAATGTCCGCTATGAGCGAACAGCGGACGCAACCGGGGTAACGTAAGTCCAGTTTGCATGAATCAGAATTTACAAGCCAGTTCAAATCATGGATGCCCAATCGATGTATTGGTAGTATTCCGGTACAATGGAAAATGCCATTCAAAGGTTGAACTATGGGTACTGTAATTTCTCTTGAAGTGTCAGGAATGGGGATAGATTGGAGTAAGAATTCGCTGGGTATAGATCATGGAGGCCTGTTTCAAAGTGCTGATCATCACGTCAAGCCATTAAATGAAGATCAAATAGAGGAAAGAGAGGACTTCGACACTCCTGATGGCATCCTCAGTCGTACTGTGTTGCGTAAGCCTTTGGGGCAAGTAGCCTACCGATTGGAATTGTTGGGTTTCACTCTTGAAAATATACGCTATGAGTATGAACTCATGGTTAAAGATTCAATTGAATACCAAGAGGAATTTAACGAATCCTGTCCGGAATATGCAAAGCCAATTAGTAACATGATGAGCTTTGATGAATTTGTTAATTTCATCAAGAGCGTAAACATTAGCGAACTAAACGAAGATTATATTAGCTTAGAAGATAGGGAAAAAGAACGCGAACTTATCATGGGTCGATTTAATAATGATGAATTATTAAGCAGGATACCCAAATTCGACAATAACTTTGATAATGCATGGTCTGAAAAGACTGCTTTTGGGACTTTAGTTAGCATACTACATCCATACTCAGTGATGCGACTTTTGGCCGAAAACCCTAATAATTATAATGAATCAGTCACTTGGGATTACGGAGATCTAGTTTCTGCTGGTTATGCGAATATAAAAGATATTCAGGTAAATGCTCGCAGACGTGACAGATTCCTGATTGCCACCGAGGGAAGTACCGACTCCAACGTCATCAAATACGCATTGCACCTCTTACGGCCTGATATAGAAGATTTTTTCCATTTTATCGACATGAGTGAAGGGTACCCGTTCACTGGTTCAGGAAATCTGGTTAAGTTCGCTGCGGGGCTCGTAAAAATCGACATTCAAAACTTGATTGTTTTCGTGTTAGATAATGATTGCGAAGGGATTGAAGCATATGACAAGATCCGCAAACTCGCATTGCCTCACAATATTAATTGCATTCATCTTCCTGACCCTCCTCATTTCAATCAATTTCCAGCTATTGGTCCTCACGGCATTACCTATGAAAACATTAATGGCCGGGCTGTAGCGATTGAATGCTATCTGGATCTAAAATTTTCCGATTATGGTGAAGCACAAATCCGGTGGTCCAATTACAAAAAGGAAAGCAATGCTTATCAAGGTGCGCTGGAAAATAAAGACTATTACACGAAAAAATTCATGAAACTAAAACCAGGGAGTAAGGATTTTAGCAAATATGATTTTTCCAAGCTCGCTATCGTATTGAATGCATTGATAAAGGCGTGTTCAAAAATCTCATCAAAGATTCGAAAAAATGAAGTAGATGTTCAATATCCGGACTAAAAAGGCCGCATGCGCGGCCTGTATGAGTTAGCCGATATTGCGATGGCCAATGAGGAACATCACTCGCTGGTAATGTACCTGCCGGTTGCGGTGAAGTTGTAGCCCCTGCCCCCAAGCAATATCTGCAACCCTCTCCGCATCGGATCCGGTGCGTTCGTTTTCGCCCCTAGATTGCCAGAGTTTCAAAATCTCAGTATTCACGTTCATTTTCTGTTTCCTGCGTGTTTGGGAACACTCAGCGTCGTGTCACGACAGTGGGAACGCCAACATAATTTGGTGCGGGTAACGAAATATCTGCATCTGCTGTAATCGTCAGCTGAAGGTTTGACCTATTCCCGGTTGAACAGCACATTTTGATATCAGCAATGTCCGCTTCTGGCACAAAGCGGCCCCTTAGATGACCAAATGCATGATATGTTTATTTTGGAAGATAGCGCCTGAAGTTACTTAAAGAGATTTTCAGTACCATACTTTATTGATGTATCCTTGCCCGGACTTTCACAAGGAGCAGGTCTGGAAATGAAATGTGGATTTTGTGGTACAAACGTACCTGATAATTATACCGTCTGCACGGGCTGCCACGCTGAGTACAGACTGGAGCCAGCGAGTACAGGATGCAGGCCGGTATTGCCGATGCTGACGGGCATAATCATATTATTTTGTACTCCGGCCATCAGTGAACTGGGGCTCAGACGCCCATTCATTGCAGCAGCTATTTTCATAACCGGTTTAGTTCTTTTTATTGGTGGCTGGAAACGTTTGAGACGTCTTCAAAAAGTGATCCCGCGAGTAGGAAGATGGTACAGGAAGAGAATCTGATTTTTAGAAGAGTCACTTTCCTGATCAATGATACTCATACAGCCATGCTCAACGTTTTCTGAACAGACCTTTCAGCGCCCACACCAGTACAAAAGACATAATGACAGAAAGAATGATATTGGCTGTAAGTACAAAGTCGATGGTTGCTTCATCGCCACTGATATTGAAAATACCTGCGATGGCATAGAAAAATGTAACCGGCACTATGACAGCTATAGCCTTTGAGATTGCTACCGTACAAAGAACAAACAGTAAACCCAGTAAAATAATGCGCATTGTTAGTATACCTTTATCGTTCCATAGGCTTTGAGCTGGCTACCAGGGATGTTCAACGTCGGGCCGGATTTCAGGAACATGTCGCGCATGTAATTGAACTGAATTGGATGTTGAAGAGTGATGCAGCCTTCACTCAGTCCTAATGGCCCAATCGGGTGCAGGCGGAAATTACCACGCTTTACTCCCTGAACAAACGTGTAGTCATCAATTTTCCCATCGTCACGATAGAGCCCAAACCACGTTGAGCGATCCGTTCCGTAGACTTCTTTCAACAAACGTTCTTTGAACGGCCCCAATCGTCCACCTGTAGGTCGCTCAACGATAAAATAGCGGCCACGAACAATCGGCCCTATGTCGGGGACGTTTGTTTTTTCTGGATTATTTCGGCCTTCTTTTTGACCAGAGAAAGCAGGAAATGTACCAATGCCCGGGCAATTGAGGTGGGCCATTTCGCGCCGATTGAGAAGAAAGTAGCAGCTATATGACATGAGAACTCCATTCTGTATGTACGAATATAGTAGGTCCAATTGATACTTAATTTAAATGTTGCCTTATGGTTAAGCAATGTCAATGGAGCGCTGGATCGTCAGGGGAAGGGCATAAAAAAACCGCCTGGCGGCGGTCCGTCGGATTTACCAACTTTTAGCGGGGCTCTTTGTAAAGGAACCGCCGAGTACAGTGGCATCAATGGCGTTACGACAGTCCTCGGTGCCGCGTGGATCGGACGCTTTTTTGCACTCTTCAACTTTTGCATTGCGCTCCTTATCGTGCGCCTTATACCACTCAAGGCTCTGCGCGCCAGCATCGCAACCGGTAAGCAGGGTAGCCAGTAAACCCAGTGAAATCAGTCCTGTTTTCATAACATCTTCCTTTCAGTGAATTAATTGCGACGTCAATTATAGACAAACAGCGCGGTCAGGTGCACGAAGCTAAGACTGCGAAAACTGAGTTACTTTATTTTTGGGATATCTTTTAATCTCGTTGTGTAACGAGGTGACAGCATTTCACGTTTCATCTGCCATGAACTGTCGCGATCACCCTGACCCGCGAAAAAGACTTTTCCTTTCCCGGATCGATTAATACCGTCCAGTGTTGCCATTAGCGCGTCTGCGTTCGCACGCGGCTGCTGCTCACTGAACATGTCAAACTGCGCAACACCTGACTGATAAAAATCTCCCAGCATGACGCCAGCTTTCGCATACCGGTAACCCTCCTGCCAGATGGTGCTGAGGCCGCTTAGTGCTGACTCAATGATGTCGCGGGTATCGTTCGTGGGATAATCACAGATGCGAGAGGCGGTATTCGAATATTGCGGTTCATTACCGTGACGAGCGGTGGCGATGGAAACACTGATATGTCGGCAACGCGAATTCTGCTCCCTGAGTTTTTCCGCCGCACGTGTGGCATACAGCACGATTGCCTGCTGCATGTCTTCCAGTTTTATGACTCTTTCGCCAAAAGATCGCGAGTTTAAAATGTGCTGCTTTGGTGGCGAGGCATCTTCCAGTGCAATGCAGGACTCACCATTAAGTTCGCGAGCAGTACGCTCAACAATAACGTCAAAATTTTTCCGTATCATGCTGATGTTGCTGTCAGCCAGCTGCAGAGCCGTTGTGATCCGCAGCTGGTGCATGCGTTTGGTGATGCGCGGGCCAATCCCCCAGATATCACCGACGTCGGTCAGGTGCAGTAGTTTTCGCTGCCGGATTCTGCTGGACAAATCCACGACGCCCTCGGTCTGCGTCCACTTCTTTGCCGCATGGTTAGCCAGTTTGGCCAGTGTCTTCGTTGGTCCGAACCCTACGCCAATAATCAGCCCGGTTTCACGCCGGATGCGCTCGCGCATCTGCTGACCAAATGTCTCAAGGGAGATTAGGTCACTAATCCCAGTCACATCCAGGAAAGACTCATCGATGGAATAGACTTCCTGTCCCGCGGCCATCTCACCCAGTATGGCCATCATGCGCGCTGACATGTCGCCGTACAGTTCGTAATTGGAGCTGAACACATGCACACCATTCTGCCTGAAATAACGCTCGTTCTGGAACAGCGGAGCAGCCATTTTGACGCCTAAACGCTTTGCTTCTGCCGATCTCGCGATAACGCAGCCGTCGTTGTTCGACACAACGACAATCGGTTTGCCGCGCAGGTCGGGCCTGAATATGGTTTCACATGAGGCGTAAAAGTTGTTGGCATCGGCCAGCGCAAACATTTCTAACCTCCTGCAGGTCCTTTAAATCCCACTCCGGCTACATCGGTGAGGGCATAGGCAACCACACCCCACACCGGGAGCGTCTGGCTCACGTCAAGCAGCGTTACAGTCTCGTCCGTATCCAGCGCCTGAAGGGCGGGTATCGGATTGAGCAGCAGGCGCCTCAGCGTCAGCTCCCCGTCGAGTTCAGCAACGATAATCTGACCGTGTGCCGGCGTCAGCGCCCGATCGATGGCCAGCACGGACCCTTTAACAATACCTGTACCGGGACAGTCGCTTTCGCTGCGCATGAGATAGGTAGAGTAAGGGGCAAGATGCACCAGATCGCCCAGACTCAGGCGAGCTTCGGTGTAGTTCTGGGCCGGACTCTGAAAGGCCATGAATTGCTCCATTATTAACAGCTTTTCAGCCTTGTGAAGTGAACCTGATAGCGACCAGGTGTCCGTCTCGCAGGCGCAATTATTGCTCCAATATCAGTATACGTCGCTATCCTTACATCAACAGCAGGAGGTATACATGTGTGGCAGATTTGCGCAGTACAGCAGCCGCGACGACTATTTTGACTCCCTCGGTCTGACACCGGACGAAATAATCTTCGATCCGGAGCCGCTCGGGAGGTTTAACGTAGCACCAGGTACTAAGGTACTACTGCTAAATGAACAGAAAGATTCGCTGCGCCTCGATCCGGTTTACTGGGGCTATGGGCCGGAGTGGTGGGATAAGCCGCCACTTATTAACGCCCGTGGTGAAACGGCTGCAAGCGGCCGCATGTTCAAGCCTCTCTGGAATCACGGCCGCGCTATCGTGCCTGCTGACGGCTGGTTCGAATGGCAGAAAAAAGAAGGTGGTGAGAAGCAGCCATTCTTCATCTTTCACAAAAAAAAGGAGCCTCTTTTTTTTGCCGCCATCGGCAGACAGCCATACGGGGAGGATCACGGCAAAGAAGGCTTCGTGATTGTTACGTCAGCCAGCAATCAGGGCATGGTCGATATACATGACAGGCGGCCGCTGGTTATTACGCCTGATGCCGTTCGTGAATGGCTCAGTGAAGATACGTCTCCAGCGCGTGCTGAAGAAATTGCCCATGACGCTGCCGTTCCGGAAAAAGCATTTACCTGGCATCCTGTCAGCAAAAAAGTAGGCAATATTCATCACCAGGGCAGTGAGCTTATCGAGCCTTTACCGGCCGATAAGGATTGACTCGCTTACAGTGCACAAAACTTCATATAGGGCATTTTTCAGACGGCTATTATTGCCGGGATGGGCAAGCCATAAGAATAATAAGGGTGCGGTATTTCTTTCCCTGAACGTGCAATTGTAACGCTCGCCGCAGGCCCGACTGAGGCGTACCGCAGCGCAGCGAGGAACGAACAGTCGTGGCGAGGAAGCGTCATTTCACCGATGCCGGCATGGACTGCTTACACATCATACATACATATATAACGCATTATTGTTAGCTCAGCCCGGATCTGAAAGTCAGGGTGATCTTCATAAAATTTCCTATCCCTTCAGATATATAGATTCGCTTTAATAAGTGGCCGTTTCGCTCCCTATTGCCAGATTAATCCGCCTCAATAATACTGTACATATAAACAGTAAAATAAGAGGAGGAATTTTATGCGCTATTTCAACAGAGTTTCTGCAGTGATAAGACATCATAACCGGAGGATCTGGTCATGAATCCGGGTAACTATGCACCAGGCCTGACAGTGCTCTGGCCCCCACTATTTACGCCCCGCATCCGGGTGCCGCTGTATGCTGATCCGTGCGCGGCCGGCTTCCCCTCCCCCGCTCAGGATTACGTTGAGAAAGAACTCGATCTTAACGAGCTCTGCATCCGCCGGCGCGCCTCGACCTTCTTCGTTCGCGCCAGTGGAAACAGTATGCGGGACCTCGGTCTCTGCGATGGTGACGTCATGGTTGTTGATCGGGCTGAGAATGCGGCTCACGGCGACATCGTGATCGCTGAGGTCAATGGCGAGTTCACCGTTAAGCGTCTGCAGCTACAGCCCACGCTTGCCCTGCTCCCGATGAATCCGGCCTATCCAGTAATCTATCCGGAAGAACTGCAGCTGCTCGGTGTTGTTACCTGGTTCTTTAACAGTACCCGAGCCCGGCGGAGGTGACCATGTCCATGTTTGGGCTCGCCGACGTCAACTCGTTTTACGCCAGCTGCGAGGCGCTGTTTCGCCCCGATCTCCGCGGTAAACCCGTTGTTGTGCTGTCTAACAACGACGGCTGCGTCATCGCACGCAGCGCTGGCGCAAAAAAACTCGGCATCAAAATGGGGGCACCGTGGTTCCAGATAAAAAATCAGGATTTCAGCGAGCGCGTACATGTATTCAGTTCCAACTATGCGCTCTATCACAGCATGTCTCAGCGCGTCATGACCGCGCTGGAAGAGATAACCCCCCGCGTTGAGCAGTATTCCATTGATGAGATGTTCCTGGACCTGACTGGCATTGATTTCTGCGAAGACTTTGAACATTTTGGCCGGCGTCTGCGCGTGCACGTGCTGGATACGACGGGCCTTACTGTCGGCGTTGGGATGGGGCCGACAAAAACTCTGGCCAAATCGGCGCAGTGGGCCAGCAAAGAGTGGCCACAGTTCCGTGGTGTATTGGCGCTGACGCCGGGTAATCCTAAGCGCACCGCAACCCTGCTGGCAAACCAGCCCGTGGAGGAAATCTGGGGTGTTGGTCGGCGCATCGGTAAGCGACTCAATCTGATGGGTATTGAAAACGCCCTGCAGCTGTCGCGCGCCCACCCTGCCCTTATCCGTAAAAACTTCAGCGTCGTGCTGGAGCGTACTGTCCGGGAACTTAACGGAGAGTCTTGTATTCCCCTTGAAGAGTTTGTGCCCGCGAAACAGCAGATTCTCTGCAGCCGGTCCTTTGGCGAGAGAATTACGGCGAAGGTGCTGATGCAGGAGGCGCTGTGTCAGTACGCAACCCGGGCTGCGGAGAAGCTCAGAAAGGAACGGCAGTTCTGCCGTCGCATCAGCGTTTTTATCCGCACCTCACCGCATGCGCAGGGTGAGATATTTTATGGCAACAGCGCCGGTGAGAGTCTCACAATTCCTACCCAGGACACACGGGACGTGATTGAAGTTGCCATGCGATCTCTTGATCGCATCTGGCTTGAAGGGCGACGTTACATGAAGGCCGGGATAATGCTCGACGACTTTACGCCTAACGGCGTAAGTCAGCTGAATCTGTTCGATGAGAATAAGCCACGAGCCAACAGTGCGCAGCTGATGAAGGTTCTTGACGGGATCAATCAGTCCGGGCTGGGCAGTGTGTGGTTTGCCGGTCAGGGCGTGAATACGGAATGGAAAATGAAGCGGGACATGCTCTCACCTGCGTGGACCACGCGATGGAGTGACATCCCTGTGGCGCGCGTCATATAGAGCCAGATGTAAGAATTATATTTCTCCACACCCAGTGCGTCAGCATTTAGTGACTCATAAGCACGACATCATTGTGGTTTGTTTTTCTTCCATGAGTCATTTGCCATGATCGCCGCCCGAGATACACATACCCCCCACATCAGCTGCATAGCAATTTTGAAAACTTCGCTGGCACCGGACATAAAAAATAGTGGCACGATAAAAACCACACTGAACAGGAAACCCCATTCAGCTGTTTTTTTTCTGTCTTGGCTGGTTAGCTTTTTGATCCCCAAAAATCCTGCCCCCATCAACATTACCTTGTTCATGACAACCTCATTAACTTAATCACCACCAAACATGTCCTTCTCATTGCTGCGTGCTTCATCCATAGAGACACTTTTGACGGCTTCAATGGGCCCTCCTTCCCCCTGACTTCAGCAGTAAACAGGACTGCTGTTTTCTCATGACTAAACGCCTGGAAAGTTGAATGAATTCTTTTACTAAAGCATAAAATATTTTCGAGAATGAATCAGCCCATACATCAGGTCCCATGTTTACTTAACTACACAAACCAATGTTGCGGACTACTTACAGATATGTGAAATATTACTGTGAATCAGCAAACGGGCGTCATGCACATCGCAGACCTGCATCAACTGGAGGATTTGATGTCAGGCTCCTTAGCAAAGTAAGTAAACTTGCGCATTAAAATAACTTAATAAGATAATATATTAACAAGATATTATCTTATTATTATAGTAAACCATTAAGTTAATAAATAATAAAAGCCACATAAAATCAAATGCTTAATTACATGTTAAGTTATTAAGATATTAACTTACTTGCAGTTAAATCAAATCAATGGCAATGTAAGCTTGTTAACTTAACAACTTATTATGAGGCTGTGATGATAATCGTTCTGGGTAGTCAAAAAGGTGGAGTTGGCAAAAGTACACTTGCTGTATCAATAGCAGCCTACTTAATGTCGTTAGGCCACAGAGTGCTGATTGTTGATGCTGATGACCAAAAGTCAGTTCTTACCTGGTACAACAGTCGACCTGAAGAACTACCCCATATCCCAGTCACAGGAGCTACAGGTAACATAAAAGCAATGCTGAAAGAGCATGATAAAACTTACGACTTTGTTATTGCCGATTGCGCAGGGCGTGACAGCGCTGAGATGCGTAGTGGATTGATGGCAGCAGATGTCTTCATTTCACCTCTCAGACCTTCTCAAATGGATCTGGATGTTGTGCCTCATACTTGCTCAGTATTTACAGCAGCAAAAGACTTCAATGAACAAGTTCGCGGCTATCTTGTTTTGAACATGACTCCAACAAACATGTTTGTGAATGAAGCCAACCAGGCCGCAGAAGTGCTGAAGGATTTCCCTGAAATGCATCTTGCGAAATCACGCGTATGTGACCGAAAAGCGCACAGGGATGCATGGGCAGAATCCATGACAATTTTTGAAACGCAGAATGATAAAGCACAGCAAGAAATTGAGGCATTGGTAAACGAGGTGATTCTGTGAGAAATCGAGCAAGCACCCCACCTCGTGACGAAACGGCCTTCATAAATGGCGGCACAGCCGGTACAGATAAACCTGTAAAAGCACCCGAAAAATCCCACTTAGTCAGTAAAGCTAAACCTGTCAGCGTCTCACTTTTTGAAGACAATCTAAAAGATATTGATGACATTATCCGGGAAGAAATGGTTTCAGGAAGTGCAAGGGTGAACCGTTCGGATGTGATGAGAGCAGCTGTTGGTGCTTTAAAAAAGCTCACAAAATCAGAGATTTCCACCCTAATTCAGGAGGCCAAGCAAAGACAATAACTTGTTAGGATGACATCTTAATAACTTGTTATCTTAACAAGTGGCTATCTTATTAAGATAACAACATAACAAATTATGTTTTCCTCAGCATTGCTATCGCCTCATTGCCCGGCATATGGAACTGCACCCTGTGCCGGGCTGCCACGTCCAGCGCAAATACCTTCGTGTAGACCTCAGTAGATTTCATGCTCTTGTGCCCCATAAGGCTCTGCAGAGCCTTCAGCGGAATGCCCGCATAAAGCATGTGCATGGCGTAGCTGTGGCGGAAAGTATGCGGCGTCACCGGCACGGAGAACGTGACTCCGTCACCGGCAGCTACGTCAACAGCCTCATTCAGCCAGGTCCGCACTGTCCTGTCAGTCACCGTCCAGAGCCTGACCTTTTCGGTCCGGCCCGTCTCGGGGTTGCGTCGCTCAAGCGGAATTTTCAGCGTGGCGACCATCATCTCCAGCTGGGCTACGTACTGCGGATCGGAAAGCGGAACCAGCCGGTGAGGGACCAAACCTGACGGCGCCCTGCCTGGGCCGCGTGCAGCTTTTTCCCCGCGCTGCTTCAGTGTGGCCAGCTGCACGTAAGGGTAGGGCGGTGTAAGGCTGAAATCCCCCCGGGTCAGCGCCAGCGCCTCGTTAATACGCGCGCCCGTATTCCAGAGGGTGGTGAACAGCATTTTGCGGTGCAGATCCGGCACGTAATGGAGCAAGGCGCTGACCTCCGGTGCCAGCAGGTACTGCGGGTATTCATCATGCTGTGCCGCCATCTGCCGCAGCGCCAGCGCGGCCGGATAGTCGATGGCGACCGGCAACTGTGTGACAGATGACTGCGGATAAAGAGAGGGTAGTGTCATGGTAATTCCTGCATTTCTTTATGACAGTAACTCGGTGGCTCATCAGGTTTCCGGACCACATAGGAAGGGAAATCCGTAATTTCTATCTGGCTGAAGGGAGAAAATTCTTCACCTGCAGGCAGACGCCGGCGAAAACCCTCAAGAACGGTTTTTTCCCCTTCCGGCCCGACAGCGGGCATTGAAACGGCCATGCTGGCAGGATCGATTCGCGAATAATTACCCGATCCGCTTTTCCTCTGCTTGAACACATACGTGAGCGTCAGGTCGGGTGTAGTGCTGCCATGCGTAATCCAGGTGGCGCCCCCCCTTCCTGTAGTCAGGTCTGCCTTCCGGCTGATAACAGTTTCTCGGATCTCCAGCCAGGTCGGCAGGCGCACCATACCGTCTCCTGGCAGATCCTGGCGGCAGATCACCACGCTCCCGGGCGGATAGGCCGCATCAAGACGGCTCATTTCCTCATTCGTTGCCGCTCCAGCCACGGGTATTAGTCCAAAACAAAGGAACCCGTACATCAAATCCTTTATTGCGGCTGAATTCACTCTGAAACCACTCCGACTGCCACTTTACTGCCATCGCCAAAAGGCGTTTCGCCGATCTCCCTGAGAATAGATGTCCATCCGTTGCTGAACCAGCCACCCGGATCCTCACCGTTAAACACCTGCTGCAGCCAGCGGGCAGATGAGCGGCGAGGCGAATCCTGGAAATAGACGTAATGATGCTGACCAATGACTGACCAGAAATCAAAATCCGGATGCTCAGGCGTCCAGTCAAAAGTGTTAATCGACAGGTGCGACCCTTCTGTTTTGAGAAGCAGGAGAAATCTTTTTAGATTGCCATATCCGCCTCCGCCCATTCCGCTCCCCAGATAAAAGCTTTCAGTGATAACGGCCGGCGTGACCCGTTTTGTCTGCACATCCTGGCGCAATATGATCAGAGTGCCGTCGTGCCTGCCGCCGGCTATTCTCAGAAACTCAAAAGTGTGATCGCTTTTACTGTCTGCCGGAAAGAAAAACTCTCTGTATCCCATCGCCCCTGGGCTAACAAACGGAAAGGGTTGCCCGCTTTCTCCAAGCAACCATTCAGCGGAGGAGCCAAATTTTTCAGCCATCGCGTCCGCAAGCTCAAACGTAAGCTCCTGCCTGCCTTCCATGATATCCATCAGATGGCCGGGCGACGTATCCAGTTGCCGGGCAAGCTGGACGAGTTCAGGAACCCCTGCTTTATTCGCACGTCCGGACGTACGGTAATAGTTATCTTCTATCAGCCGGTCAAACAGCCACTTCAGCCGCTTACCCGTTTCGCGCTGCCAGCGTTCCCGTTCTGACATCACGGGTTCTTCACTGACGACAGGCTGATAATACTCCCGCAGGGCGGTCCGTATTTCGCCTTCAAGCGATCGTTCATTTTTCATTGCTGACTGCTCAATACACTCATAAAGCGCATCATCGACATTACGGGCCTGAATTTTCGCCATGACTCAACCTTTCTTCTTTTTGCATGCAAAAGACACAAGCCGCCCGGGAAAGGGAAGCAGTATCTTTTTAAAGACCAATATTTATCAATGTATTCATAATGAGTCAACAAGTACTCACCAATAAAAATATCATGTTACTGACAGGCGAAACTATTCCATTCGCAATTACCTGACGCCAATTCCAGTATGATCCGACTTTTTCCCGATACGGCAGTAACCGGAAGCTTAGCAAGGCGGCGGGGCGGGGCAAAGCCCGCTATGTCAGGGCTCGTTTGCAGCCATAACACTATATCTGGTAGCTATACCAGCTAACTGAACCACTATATATAGTGCTCTGCGCAGGAAACCGCCATTAGCGCCGGAAGATCCGGTTCTATCCGTAACCGGATCTCAGGAAAGAAGAGTGAAACCTCAATGCAATAAATAGTGAATGAAACTAAAAAGCTACATATCAGCCAAAAAGTTGACTACTGGCTGAATTATTACCTGAAAGCGTAAATTTTTCCTAAAATCGTATTTGAATATTGGATTGCGCTTTTTTGATTAAGGGTCTGAAACCTTAGTCATGTGTTTCCCATTTTCAATTCGAGGCCGACAGCGGGCCAGTGCTGGTCAGTCTTTTCCACCGGTGCAGCTTAAATCCATTAGGAATAATCCTAACTTCAGCATTATGATGTAAAGCTAAGCAACGCTTATCATTCATCACACTGCCTGACGTAACAACAATCTTACTGTTTGCCCGAAAAGAAGGGCGCAAAGGAGAGTGCATGCCCCTGATGCTGCAGAAAGAACATCCCGCGGACAGCGATCTGTTCAGAGGCGAAAGCCATAAAAAAGTGGCCCAGAAGATGACGGAGGTAATAAAAACATCCGACATCAATATCATGGGCCTGGAAGGAGAACTCGGTTCAGGAAAGTCGACAATAATACAGTTGATTAAGAAAGACCTGTCCGATGATTACACCTTTATTGAGTTTGACGCAGAGCGTTATCATCACGGCAACACGAAAAAGGCATTAATCGAGGTCATTCACCGCGGAATCCATGCGAGAGAGGGCGTTGATAAAGAATCACTGAACACGCTGAAACATAAAGCACTGGGAAATATAGTCGAGTACGACAAAAAGGTCAGCAGCCGGCTGAGTTGGTGGACGGTCTCTTTTATATTGTGTTGTTTACTTGCCGTTCAGATGGTCCGGTACCTGCTTGTTGATATCAACAGTTATCTGGTGGGCGGAAAAATAACATCGTGGTGGGTGCTGGCAACAGAAATTACAGCCATCCTCTCACCCGGTGTTCTTTTATTGTGGCTGTGGGTAAAAAGCCGTACGAAAAATAAAGCGTCGCCAAACGTGGGAAACATAATCACTGTAGGCGACCTCTTCAAGCAAAACAGCGTTGACCGGATTTCTGAAACGTGGCTGGTCAGCAAAGAGATTGGGACCATTGAATTAACTGACGCACTGTCAGGCTTTACGGAAAGTCCGACAGTGCCTGCAGATGCACAATTTATACTGATAATTGATAATCTTGACAGGATTAGCGCGGAAAAAGTTAAAGAGCTGTGGAGTGACATGGAACTCATTGCCGGAACAACGCATAAACAGTTCCGGATCATCGTGCCTTATTCTGCACGGCACGTGGCCAAATCCCTTCTGGTCGAGGGGCACAGCGGGCGTGAGTTTATTGCAAAACGCATTCCCGTGACGTTTACCGTACCGCCGCTCATCACGGCCGGATGGCAGGATGCGTTCCGGGAAATGTGGAAGCAGACCGTTGACGAACATGATGAGGCCTGCTGCACAGAGTCCATACAGCTGCTGGAACGCTGGCGTCCCACCGAATATCCCCGCATAACACCAAGACTGCTCAAGAAGCTGGTCAACGATATTCACATTCTGGACATGACGGTCCCGGCCGGCGAACCGCTGCGGCACGTGCTGCTGGCGCTCTATATCCTTGTGGTGCGCTATTCTGATGAGGTATCCGTGACCCGCCTGCTTGAAATCCGGGAGCAGGATGAGAGCTCGCTTCCCGTCAGTCAGGAAGAGGACAGGATGTATGCAACCCAGGCGCAGCTCGGCAGGATATTCAGTCACGACACCCGGCGCTGGAGCGAATTTTTAATGAGCATCCACTTCCAGGCAGACAGTGAACTGGCACGGACGGAGCTCTTTGATACCCCCCTGACCGACGCTGTTCAAAATCACGATGCTGAAACCCTTGAGAAGCTGTCCGGCCTGTATGGATTCTCTCACGCATGGCAGCGCTGTGCCGGGCGTTTTACCATGCAGGACTGGATGGAAACCGTCATCAAACTGCCCGACGATGTGTTAAGCAAAATCGGTGAGGAGATAACAGGTGCAGTGGACAGGCTGAACACATCTTATGCCTTATCTGAGCGGGAAAACTTTCGTGAATCGTTCAGCCAGAGTCTCATCTTTCTGAAAAACAAGGGTCATCTCGGCAATGAAGATTTCATGTTACGGCAGAAGGATTATGTCGTCGCAGAGCTGAACAGACTTCAGAAAACGCCTGACAACGGTGAGGCTTACGTCAGGGAACTGCTTAAGGAGGCAGATCTCTATTCAGCTATTTTTAAAGAAAACCTGATAGAGTTGATAGAGGATGGCTTAAGCGGAGAACTTTACTCAATGTTCCTGCTTGATGAAAAAGATAACCTGCCTAACCTTGCCATCAGTACCCTGCCCCTTACGGAAGCAGAGCAGGAAAAGATGCTACGCCACTTACTAATTACAGAGTCGCACGGAATTTTCAATCCTGACGTCATTCGTTTTTTCAGGCTTTCAACAAAGGCAGTTGAAAATATAATCGAAAACAAGGGAGATAATTTCCCTGAAAATATCACTGAAAAGTTGACAGTATTGAGAAGCTCAACACCAAGTGAATACATCAACGACCTAAGATACGTTATTTTCAACCCGGATTGGTATGACAGTTCAACCACGCCTTCACTAAAAAAACTGACCGTCATCAGTGATGATTACCCGGAAGAATACGCGGCGCATATGGTCGCCCACCTGGTGGCAACAAAAAATCATTCTGAAATCCCTGACTACGGGGAAGGGTATGAGGATGATGAAGATTACATAAAATACCTGTCTTTCTATTTCCGCTATATGCGGGGCTTCAGTATCGTCCTAGATTCTTTAAAAGACACAGTTTCTTCTCCTTATGTTAAAAAGGCGTTACAGGTAATTTTTAAAGAAAACCATCTAAACTATTTAGACATAGTCGGTTACATCACTACTTATTATCCGGTAGTCAAGAGTGAAATTGAGGGCGTGGATTATATGCGCCCGGTTATCGGTCGTGAGAGTGGACTGATAAAAAGAATTACGGAAGAAAACATGGGGAGCATAAGTACAGGATTTTTAGAGGACCTTTTTTCCGATAAGCGGCTGCTTAACCTGAAAGAAAAACTGTATACACTCAGTCAGGATATTTTCTCCGGTCAGGAGCAGCTTTACAGCGCCTTCAAAAGTACTGAAAACCGCAGAAGCATTATCCTCAGCCGGATGGCATCCGCAGGGAATCACGTACACATGACCACAGGTATCAGCCTTTTCGCAAACTGGTACCGCAGCCTCGACGGCGTACAGCTGAAAAGCAGTAACAGCGTGTGGCTGATATGGTCATTCCTGGAGGAAAAACAGCGCGCCGAAATACTCAAAGAGCTTCACGACATCCTGATGGAAGTGGATACATCAAAAGAAAAAAGGGTGAAAGTTATCCATGATTTCCAGGATGTTATTCAGTTTAACGAGCCAGAGGGAATTACCTCACGGCGGGCAATCGCCGCCCTGTTCAGTATCGCGACTGATGATGAAGTCTTACGTTCGTGGCTTGACGCACAGCATTACACTTTCAGCAACTGGCCATTAGCCGAAGCTGAAACGGTGAGTCAGGTTGTTAACGAAAACCAGGAAAAATTTCCGGGCATCATCAGCCGTTCCAGATTCATCAGAAACCGTTTGCCCGTACCTGAGGTGGAACCGGATGCAACAAACACAGAGGATAATAAGGATGAGATATGAAACCACCCTCCGCATCCGGGCATTTCGTCAGGCTCTTGAGCTGGCCGCCGCAGAATGTAAAGAGGAATACCGGAAACTGCCGCGCTGGCTCGATCTCAGAAACTTTCCCCGCGGCAGCTGCGATCTGGCCAGTAACTTTCTCGCATATTATCTCATGGAATCAGACAAAGGGCTTCATCCCTGTATCATATTTATGTGCGGTAACATTACATTGCGCGAGGCTGAGAACTCGACCGTTAATGGTCATGTGATTGTCATGCTGGACGGGAATTATATCGACCTGACACTGGATCAGTTTGACGAATATGCATCATACGTTTCGGCTGAACCCATTGAATCCGGCGGGATCATTGGCTCTCTGCTCCATAAAATTCAGAAGCACGAGGGCGAGGTATCCACCCGGCCAGTAAAAATCGGTAATGGACATAAACTTTACGATCTGGTGAGTAAATCTGCTGATGAGTTGCTGGCCAGAGATCCTGAAATGCAGGCTCTGAAGCGTGATAATGAAACTTTCAGCAAAGCGGTTAGTCAGCTTTTCCAGCATTGATCTGTGTGAGATTGATTAAAGATTTTAAGGCCATCGAGGTGGCCTTTGTTTATGTTTATCAGCATGTGGGGCTCAGGATAAACTCAGCAAATCGATAATGTATAACTGGATTTGCGGCAAATGCCGGCCGCTATCCCGGCAGTTCATCATTCTTGCCCGTGAAGCGCTGGCATACAGCCTTACTTTATTTTCCAGAAATCCAGACAACCAATTTTCTTTGCTGCGATAGGCGAAAAACAGTTTGATGAAGATCATGGCCTTAAGAGATTTGTAATCATGACAGTCAATAGCAATTAAGAAATGATTCATATTCATGACAGGATGCCAGTCGTTTTACATGCGGAAGTCTTGAGAAAATTACTTAGTGAAGACATAATTCTTGGGAAAGCGGATGCAATAATTCATATAGCTTCACTGGCCGAGAATGAGTTTAACTGGTATAAAATCAGTAAGGCTGTAGAAGATACACACAATCAAGCGTCTAAACTGAGTGAATCAGAAAAATAAATTTCAATATCTATTAAGTAAAAATTTGAACTAATAGCATAATTTTCAATTTTTTACTACGTAAACATAGCATTATTTCTTTTGATTGAGTAAGTCTGACTATTTAACATTATAAAAAAGGAGAGTTTTATGGATACCATTTCACGTACTGAATTGAATGAGAGTGATGAATACTTAAAAATAGTTGAATCACATACCCCGCTCGATGATGAAATAGCAATTGTGTTCGATAGCTCCAAAATCACTGGTGGTAGTGCGTTAGAATTCTTTCAGTATGCTAAAGGTTTACATCCTAACGTTAAAGTGTATGGGGATTCTAAGGGTATATCGTCTCTGCAATTAAACAGTATAACGTTATCACTGGGTACGTTTTTTGCAACATCAGTTGTATTTCCCATTTTATTAAATATAATTTCAAATTACATCCAAAGAAAGATAGACAGCTTTGGGACCAGAGATATAGATGTTCAGGTTTCTATAATTAAGAAAAACAAATCTGGAAAACATGAAAAGTATATTATTTCTGGGAATGTAGTTGATGTCCTTAAAGTGATAGATAAGGTCAAATAAGGAATCCCTATGAATATTCATAATAAATTGCTGAGCTGGATGAGTATTTCTCATGATGATGATTCAATTCTTGATTACCTTGAGACTGAATTAATAAAATCACAGTCCTTAAACCAAAACGCCGATTCAAACAGAATATATTTGGAAAAAAGGATATTAACAGCACATTTAAGATACCTTGATGTTATATCCTTCCTTAAAGAAAATTCTTTTTATGAAGCATGGGTAGAGCTTGAGAGAATTGAGATTGATTTAATGGTGATAAAAGATAATAAAGATTTTATCCCAGAAATTTCACATTATGGCATTAACTTTTTGGCCAGAATGGTGCGTAATTGGCAGAATCTATTTCCTTACAAAATATTTGGTAGCTCCCGCGAATTAATAAAAGAAGTGAGATGTTCAGTATGTAATCAAACTCGCAGTTTTATTGATGATTGCGGCCATGTAAAAAATAAAATCTATAATGGCAATCTGTGTTATGACGAAGTTGTTGACTTTGAGATAATTACTTACGATGTTGTTAGTAACCCTGTCAACAAATTTAGCGTTTTTTTTGCAAGTGACGGAGATCACAACAACTATTCACATTTGATTAGCGTGATAAAATACATAGAATCACCACATCAAATTTTCCAAGTGCTAACTTGGAAATATAAAACCCAAGAACATACTGGTGTAATATCTCCTGAAAGTATGTGCCCCTGTGGAAATTTTAAAAAATATGCTAATTGTTGTTTAAAATATGATTTTATTTGTGGAAAACACATACATATTTGGTTCCCACTTCCACTAAACGTTGAACCCGTTTAAATTTATTTCCACAAACGTTGGAAGTTAAGTTTGAAACTTAGTGGTTAAGGTATTTTTGTCTTTTAAAAAAAGAAGTCAGCATACTATAAGCATGCTGACTTTATTGAATGCATTTTTTTATTTTTTATCTTTTATTTCTTGTACCTTTCGAGCTTCTTCTTTAGCAGTTTTTTCACCCAGCGCATTTATTGACTTATAGATGTGCTTTGCCATCCAAACATAACATAATATAACAACTAAAAATAATAAGATTACAGAGATAATGTAGTGATTAATGAGGACGTCAGCCTTTACGGCCTTTGACAGCAATGGTATAAGTATTGAAACCAGTGTCACCGATCTTACTATATTAATTGCTTTCGGTTTTTTTTCAATCACACCAAAAGTGTCTAAAATATAAGTTACTAAGGCTGAAATTAAAAAGAACAAATCCCAACTTTCAAAAGCCTCTTTAGAGAATTTATCAAAAGAGATTAATATGGCCATGTAAAAAGTAAAGGCAAATATGAGTATTGAAGAAAGAAAGGAAACAATATGCAAACCTCTATTGCTAATTATCATTCTCAATATCTTCTTCGGAGTTAAATATTTAGACTTAGACATTAAAATTCCTTTCTTTTTAAATTATCAAATAAATCTTGCAAGCAAAAAAAATCAAAGTTTGGATTGATTCGGATTTTTGAGGTCCAGTCAAGCGGACTACCTGATAAATATACCAAAAAAAAATTTTTTTACTAGATTACTGTTACTTACAACCTTCGATGTACTTACGAAGGTGGATGTTCACTCGTAAAGATGTGCACCGGTTCAATCTCAACATTTCAATCCAGTTCGTATGCATGATTAACCAAATTTATTAGCAGCCATGAAAATATTACTCGGAAAAAGAACCATTTCCCCTAAAAATTATTACGGATGCAGGATGAATCATAAGCAATTCAACTACTCATCTGAAAACTGACAGCACTGATTCGCGTATTGCGCAGTTTTATGAGGGCGAAAAAATCCCATTTCGGTTTCGCCACATCGACATTAAGCGCTCTATAGACCGGCAAGGCAGGTTCTGTGAATGGAAGAACGCAAATCCTGCCGTCATGACATATGGCCCATACGTTAAAAGGCTTCAGCCGTACGAGTTTTAGCGACTCAGTCGGTACAGAAACCGAGGGTGCAACCCATGCAAGCATGGCGCTTCTGTGGCGTTTAAAGAGATCCACTCTGTTTTTCCCTTCCAGGGCTATATAGAGAGGCAACCCTCCTGGACAAAGATATCGTGGGTCACAGATTTCAGTTTCACATTCCTCAACAACTTTATCTGACCAGTCCATTACCTCGTCCGGTCGATTATCTGGGTTATAATTGCGATATGAACCCGATATAACAAGCTGAGGGTGAATGAGTCGTTTTTCATATTTTCCCCTAGCAGCACTTATATCGTACAAGAAAGGAAGTGCAAATTGCATAAAATGAGAAGGATATGCCGCAGTGGCTTTACGACGCGGCCGCCCATATCTATTCAGCTTGTCAGAAGGTTCATAATATCCCAGTAACCATCTCAGTTTCCTGATAAGAAACGGATGAACACATGATGCCCGGTTCGAAAAGTCCAGGTCGTCTTTAAACTTTACAAAATTATGGCATGCCTTTACTAAAGGATCATGCCAGTCATGACGTTCGATTTTGAAATCGCTCACAACATCTAAATCTGAACTCATTGAATATACCAGACTTAATTTTCTGAGAAGTTATACTGCCGAATAGGGCAGGAACATTCATCAATATTCAGTTTGAGCGTATATATCTTAGTTTTAGTTCAGATGAACATAAACTAAGACTTTTGCGCCTTACGATGATAAATGTCTCTGGCGCCTTACGTATCAGTCATAGCACCATCGCCTAGCACGGGCTGACTCGATCAGCATCACGATGGTAAGAGGGATGGCCTCGCGCGGGTTTTTGGGATAGTAGAGGCTGAAAGTCACCTGATCAGAATCCATTTCAAACGCATTGAAGATGGTCTGCAGGCATTCTGCAGCGTCCTCCGGGTCCAGCTTCATGTCCAGATTGAGCGACATCTCTGGCGTGAGTGTTTTTTTCCGGAACGTCAGCAGGGAGCGGCCGTTCCACGGCTCAATGAGTGCCATTACGCGTGCCTGGGTGTCATCTACCATAACTTATCATCCCCGTGAGCGATGGCATTGTACAGTCTGACCGAATTGAAACTGATATCGGCAACATCTCTGGCCAGAATTACCCAGCCCACGACGGGTATAGCCCGTCCGACAAAGGTGCTGAGCTTATGCGTATAGAGAATGCGCGCGGTCCGGGGTGGGTACCCTCCTACAATGGTCGGGAGCTTAATGCCGAAGGGAAACTTGGCTTTAGGGAACACCCTGCGCGCTGCCCGTGAGGCATAGGATGTTCCCTTAAGAGCATCGCGCGGTTTAGTGCGGGTAGTCAGGACATTACGCCCAGACAGGATGGCCACGATCGCGCCGAAGTCATCGATGCCCAGCTGTTCAGTGACTTCTTCACAGAAAATCATGAAAAAGAGCTCACCAGCGGTGAGGTTCGGTCTGCCCGCGTAGAAATAGGTGTTATTGAGTTCTTCAGTCGTGTCCACTGCCAGCTCCTGCAAGTTCAGCTTCACTTATCGTCCTGACGATTCTTAAACAATACCTTCCGCGTTCAGACCTGACAACCTGTCAGCCACAGGATAAGCAGATACGGTACTTCAGCCATATCTCCCTGCAGTTAAAAGACACCAGTGTCAGGCGCAGGGAAATGCAGGCATCTCTGACTTCGCAGCTGTATCCCAGTACCACCAACACCCGGGTCCATATTCCGCCTCATAGTGAGAGGTTTTTACCTGCCTGCGCTGCAGGTACTCAGGCGAGTTCATGCCGAACACTTCCATCGGCAGCGCATCCACGCCAGGAACGTCCTTGAGCACAAAATCCGGAAACACATCTTCCTCACCGTCGTAGCGCAGGGGCTTGATAAAAGCGCGTTTTTCCTGCCACAGTTTTTCTTCGACAGCCGCCTCATAGCCTGAATCGAGCGGAATGAAGCGTGGACTGACCGTCATCAGCGCCACATCGAGCACGGTACTGCAGCTCGACGGCCGGTTACGCCCGTCTACTTTTCTGAACGACGTTTCAGGCGGCTCCGTTTCAGCGATAACCACGACTTTCATTCCCCTGCGCCAGTCACCGAGCTCATGACTGAAGCTCCGCTCCAGGCGGTGACGAACGTCTTCAGGCAGAACCAGATCAGGAAAGCCAGAAAACAGCCCCAGCGGCAACATAGTCTTCAGCCGTGCTTCACCGGCTTCACTCCAGCCAGCCAGCACAGAAACGACGATGAGTCGCCTTATCTTCTTTTCGGCCGCTCTCAGGTGTTCCCGGTTAACGATAACCTGCGGCGTATCTTTCATGGCCATGAGCAGCAGGGATTCATCCAGTGGCACGCGACCGATACGAATCCGGGCCGCCGTCTGCTGCAGCCGCCAGCTCACCCAGCCAGGCGTGCGTTTCTTTTTATCGAAAGCAGGGTGCCAGACATTGATACCAGACTGTTCCCACAACAGGTGCAGAAGCCCCAGCAGGCTCATCGATGGCCGCCGTGTGCGTTTTACAGGCTCATCACCTGAAACGTTTTCAGCCGGTTTTACTTCAGAAGGGGCCTTTTTCTGGAGGCCCGTAGGCAGTCTAACCACAATGGTGCCATCCGCTGCAGCACGGACAGCCTCCCCCAGATAAATTTCTGCCTGTCGTTCATCAGACCACACCGAATAAAAACGGCAGTCAGGTTTATGCTCATTGCCCGTGAAGGCGTATGAAGATAACCAGCAGCGTTCGGTATCCCGGGAGTAGTGAACCTTCAGCCGCCTCCTGACCGGATCGTTTTCTGCCGGCAGACAGCTGCAGGTCACCACTGTCGTTTTTTTATTATCTCTGGAGTGCTTGAGCCAGCACTGCCAGGTGGATGTTTCATTCTGCTGGAAAGCCTCAGACGCCTCCTGCTGACCCCGCTGGCCAGTGAAGTGAACCGGATAAACTTTTTTCTTTGTCATGTACAGTCCGCTAAGCAGATTATATTTCGTCTTTCGATTATGAATTGTTGCACTGTACGGGCAATGATTCAGCCCAGAGGCGGTTAAACTCATTCTGATATTGCTGAGTCAGGTTTGGGTTGTTTCTTATAACCAGCGCATTCTCGGCATTACGTTTCTCAGCAGATGAGGTGTAATCAAATGATCCCGTCTGTACGGCATTATTTCCTGTCACAATAAACTTGTTATGCATAATGCTGTACTGTGCATCTGTTCTTACCTGAATACCTGAACAGGCCAGTTTGTTAACCAGTGACCAGCGGTCATGGCTTTTCTTCTCATCTACAACAATCCTTACAGGTACGCCACTTTGTGCCAACTGACTGAGCGAGTCAGCAAAAGGTACGCTGATAAATTCGTATGCGGCTACGTCGGCAGAACCGGCAGCTGAGTGGATAAAACTGAGGATTAAAGCCTGTGCTGTTCCCCCGGGGGAAAACCCAGCACTGACATCAGCGTCAGCATGAGAAAAGAAAGGTAAAGCCAAAAAAAGAAGACAGCACTTTTCCAACTTCATCAAAGTTTTTAACCTTATGTAGAGAGATTTTATTTTATATTAATGACAATAAATATATCCTATTCTTGCTGTCATTTTTTGTTTCAAATACAACAAAACAAAAAATCTATCAATCAGATGATGTCCACTAAGATATTATCAATTAATTTCATTCTACAACTAACAGGAACGATATGACGAAAACAGATTGGCTAATGAAATTCAGGCGTTGTCATACGCTTGAAACCCTTGAGACTGTTTATGAGAATCTCAGCTACAAAATTCCCAAAGATGAAGGATTTGCCATGACACAGGCTTATGATCATCGAAAAGCTGAGTTTGCAGCAGGTAAACTTTTTGATCGTGTACCTGGGTATATATGGAGGTTTGTTAAATAGATATGTACTTTGGATTAGCGTTTTGACCCATCACTGGACGACCAGGGATAGGTCCTTACTATCCGATTTATCCACTGGATAGTTTAAATAAAAGGATCATTAGAGGATCAATGGTAGATCAATAAGGAATAAGATCTCTCTGAGACCTTTGATAGCAACCACTTCAGCCTGATTCAATACACTGCACCGGGTAAGTCCATCCACTGTGAAGGGTATGATATCCACTATACAGGGTTCAAACTACACTATAGCGGGTAGATTTGATCCACTGCACCGGGTACTATAACGTTCTTATACACTCACTTTGATATTTGGAATTGTTAATGGAAAACAATAAGTTATCGCTCATTATCGAGGAAACTTCCAAAGAATCAGGTGAAGTTATTCACCTTCTTCCTACTCTCCGTCAGACCATACAGCCTAAAGTTTTGCTGCGACTGGGCGTCTTTGTGCCTACGCTGAAATCAACGGATAAAGGCGGCAGGAAAAACCACAGTATTGACGCTACAGAGTCATTGTCACGACTGTCCATTGTAGAGGGTGAGGGTTACAACCAGATCCAGATTTATGGTCCTCGACTTGATATGGATACCGATTTCAAGGTCTGGGTAGGTATTATCTATGCGTTATCGAATAAGAAGCTCGATAACGAGGATCAGCTGGAACTCAACTTTGCTGACTTCGCAAAGTACTGCGGTTTCGAAACAAAGCGCATCGACAGGCAGCTGAAGGACAGGTTTGATGCTTCTCTTACCCGAATTGCCCGGACGAACATAAGCTTCGTGAAGAGCGTACCCGGTACAGACGATCGTATCACCATCAACATGCATCTGGTTGAATCCACTTACTACGACAGCCACACTGGCAAAATCATCATTAAGCCCAACTCAAAGCTCAATACACTGTACCGGGTAGATGGTAAAACTAGGTTATACCTTAAAGCACTTCAGAAGCTTTCTCGTAAAGAGTCAGCTCAGGCACTTTATCTCTATCTGGCTGAGTTACCGCCAACCTTTTACCGGATTGGCTTTGACCGGCTGCGTGAGAGGCTTCAGCTGACATCACACCTGGGCAACCAGAATGCCACCGTTAAGAAGGCTCTTCAGCAGCTGAAAGAGATCGGTTTTCTCGAATACTCCGTAGATAAAGAGGGGAGCGACTATGTGCTTAATATCCTCAAACGCAATAACAAACTCTGAATCCCCCGGTACAGTGGATAACCCGAAAAGCAGGGCTGACACCCGTCATAGTGGATCTCAGCACTAGTCTTTGGCCTCTTTTTGATAAACAGCATCAGTGCCTTTAGGCAGAAGCTGTGACTGCTGCCGGTGATGAACAACTCTTTCCTGAAAATAATCACGCAGTGCAGTCGGCTGCTGCATTTCGACCTCATGCGGGATAACCGGCATGTTGAGCCGTTCTTTGTAAGCTACGCCAGCAGCTGCAAGGTCAACGCTGACCCTTTCAAATCTTTAAGGATTTGAGAAACCACTTCATGCGGTATAAATGGATTATATTAAAAGGCAGTCTTGTTCGAAAAATTGATGCCTTTTCTTCAGGTTTTTATGAATCCTGATTGGATAACTTCCGGACAATAAATTTAATGGATTAATCACTACAGACATTTCAAGCGTATACTGATGTAAACTATTTCACTAATATATGACCTGGTCAGAATTTTTTTCAAGATGATTAAACTATATTTAAATAATCAGCATCTTCCGTCTTTCTGACATTCATTTATTGGTATCCATTCACCAACAGGTTCTGATCTGTCTGTAGACATAAGCTGTAACACTCCTGCGTTATATTTTCCAGGGACGCCCGAAAAAGAGATTTTTCTCCCCTCTTGGAAAAGACCGTCATAGATAATCTGTTTTTCTCCTCCAGTTAATGAGATTAATGCTACAGTCACTCTACCGCTTGAGCAAAAAGCCTCTGTAATAACGTTGTTTTTCCATTCATCGTCAATGAGGCTAGAGGGCGCGCTGGATGTCGCTCCTCCTGGCTTTGTGCACTCTTCACCTGGAATCGATACGCCTGTCATCTCTCTACTTCTCGTATTGCTTTCTGAACGTGGAATATAGAACGTGACAGAAAAATGATAATCATTATGTTCTTGAAGAGGGTGTAAGAAGCCATAGATCTTAAACCCCAATGAGTGGATAACGGGGTTGATATTTTGGGAAATAAAGTTGCGATAGCCTTCTAATATTGCGTCGCCTGTATTGGTAATTACGGTAGTCATGATCAAAGCTGCGGCGATATAGAGTCGTTTCCGTAAGCTATTTACATTTTTGATTTTCATAGGCCTTGACGTTATCCCAAAATTTTATCTTTAATGTTATCATAATCAGCCTTCATTAGCGTCTGTTCTTGATGCAGAGCGTATGTTTAGGAAGCAGAATCTCTGCCTTACTTGTTGTAGCACTAAACTGACGAGCAATGCATAAGCAGCCCCTGAATGCCGCTTTAGCGGCATAAAGGCGCCAGACCATGTCATAACAGGGTACAGTGGTCAGACGGCGCCGTACGCCCGGCGCAGCCGGTTACTGTCTTATATATTGCGCTACCCAACCCCTTTCTGTTAAGCCAGACGGCCTCAAAGCGATGATAACGTTTATCTAATCCCGAAGCCCCGGTGAGCGGGCTGCACGGCGCAGAGCGACGTACAGGGCGTGATTTCCGGGGTCTTGGTTTTACTGTTCATAGTGAACAGTAAAACTTAGAGGATTAGTTACACCATCCATTAAAGCCACTCCTGTTCCGGCCCGAAGGGCCGGGGCGGGGGCGGCCTGTTAAGGGGCACTCGGAGTTTCAGGATGATCGGGATTTTGCTCGAGAGGGGCTGGGTGTTTCTAGCCTGCTCTGATATATTCCTATATTGTGATTATGAGTGTTGTAACTAATGATTTTCCCATACCCGCCGCAGCCGCGAGCTACTTCAGATTCTGAGCGGCGCGGTCGTCAGCGGCCGCTGCAAGCGAAGGCCTTATCTATCCTCAGAATAGCCGGACTGAAAACCTTATTTTCTTTTTGATTATTTCTTTACTGACCAGAGGTCAGGAATGTCTTGCGGGTAACTTCAGACTCACTTGCAGGTAAGGTTAACTTTCCGATTGCGGGTAAATGTGAGTAAAAAAAGACGGCTCATGAAAAAGCGCTATTTATGTCGTCTCAGAGGGAGAAATGACGCGGCTGCGGGGCGGAAAACAGGGCGTCAGGTATGCGGCACAAACGACTTTACCGCCAGTCAAGGCGGTTAATATTGTGCGTGGAAACGTCAGTGAACGACGTCGGGAGGTACAGGCTCGTAGCCTAGGCCCAGCTCCAGCTGGTTAAGATGCTGCCACACGAGGCGATCGAAGCTGTCAGCGTCGAGGTTGATCAGTTCATGGTTCGGCCGTGTGCGGATGAGCCAGCTGGCCATCGTACTGCGCCGTTCATCGAGCGGCAGTTTACCCAGCTTATTGCGCCTTTTCTCCCGTACGGCCTTCTCGCGCCGGCTCAGCAGCGTCGCTACACGGGCTTTTTCATACCAGCGCCGGCGGGCAGCCCGGACAGAGTCACGCGTACCGGGTTCGAGAATACCTTCCTCTTCGGCCTCGATGCGCTGATTTCGCTGCAGCAGCAGTTTATCCATGTTTACGCCGCACAGCTGCCAGAAACGCTCTGTGAGAATGATATGCCGGGGCATCCAGTACTGTTCAATCGGGTCCCATTCCAGGTCAGGCATTTCGATAAGGCCAAACCGTGCCAGTTCCGGGAACAGACGCGACAGCCGGCAGGGTTCGACCCGGGTTTCGGGGACGACATTGCCTTTACTGTCTTTCGGGCTGAGCTCGCTGGCCAGCCGGCTGACATTGACGGTCACAACCCAGGTGGCCATGTCGGCACGCTGAACAAGCAGAGGGAATAACGCATCGATAAGCGCACGCCGTTCCGGACGGAAATGCCGATCGCGGCTTGCAGCTTTACGGTACTGCGTAAAGTAAGGATGAAGTGACGGCCGGAAACGCAGCGTCCATTTACCGCTGGTCTTTTCTTTGACGACCAGACGACGCATGGCGTGGCCAAACTCACCCGGGAGCGGGCGATAGCCGTCAGGCGCGAACCACCGGGGTTCAGGGCATTTGCAGGTGACATCATGATCGCCGCGGCGACGTCTGTCATTTTCAGAAGTCGGGCGGTCTAACCCGATTAAAATCTGGTCATTCACCCTGTCCCGTACTTATGGCGGACAGGGGTTGTCTTATGAATAGCATGCGTTATAATCCTTCACAGGCGCAGCGCCTGCTTTTGAACCCCCTGATTTCTGACTCTTCCGCCAAGTTGATACCAGATTTCGGGGGGTTTTTGCATTCAGAGTCTGGTAAAACGCAGACTCCATACCCTGGACGTTTTTACGGATACGTCCCATCCGGTTTGTTCCTGCCTGTTCCGCGCATGTCCGGCCACAGGTCTAGTAAATCCTTATCTATTACCACCACAGTATCCGGATAAGGATCGAATATGATCGCCGCCCAGCGATTTCTGGAAAGAATACCCACCTGAAGCCTTCAGATCCAGCACAGATTACTGACTGTGCAACTTAATTGCTTAAAAAAACACACTGACGCTACCAGTCCGCACCAATTTCTCTAGTCAGGCTAACTAAAGTCAAATCAGCATTTTATTGTTTAATCCGGCTTTAATCATTAACCCGTTGGAAAAACGGAAGGTTACCTGAAACATGAAGCCATAACTTCCATGATTTTATTTCATAAGACGGACAGGTTGGTCAGGCTGAGGCGTACCGCAGCGGTGCGAGGAACGAACAGCCTGGCGACATGTGCGTCACAGAGATGAAGATTCCGTCAGAAGCACTCATCCTTTGCCTACAGAGATGCAGAAGATCGCTCAGGCATGATTCTTCACCAGTAATAAAGTTTCTGATAAGCGAACCGATAAAAGCTATGCCTGTTGGTATGATTGCCTCTGTCACTGACTGCGGGAGGTCGCCCGTCAGGGCAGCGAGGTTACTTCCGACACTTCCGGAACCATGAAATCTATCGGCGAAAGCTCAGGCTGGATTGCCGATGTCACATCTGTGATTGACAGCATTGCCTTCCAGATCAACATACTGGCCCTTAATGCGGCGGTAGAGGCGGCGCGTGCAGGCAAAGAAGGTCGGGGTTTTGCCGTGGTGGCCGGTGAAGTGCGAACGCTGGCTAGCGGCAGCGCGGCAGCAGCCGGTGAGATCCGTCAGCTCATTGAGGCAAACTCGGCAAGCGTAAGTACAGGCAGCACCCTGGCGAGCCGGTCTGTGACAACGATGGCGGATATCATATCATCGGTCGGTCAGTTAAGTGATACCGTTGAGGAAATTACCGCTGCAAGTGCCGAGCAGGCCCGCGGTATTGAGCAGGTCGGCATCGCCGTAACTGAGATGGACGGTGTAACACAGCAGAACGCGTCGCTGGTCGAAGAATCTGCTTCAGCCTCGCAGAGCCTGCGCAAACAGACTTCACTGCTACTGCAATCGGTGTCAGTTGCAGTCTCCCATCCTGCAACCACCCGGCATGCAATTGTATCTGTCCCAGCCACAGTAACGAAAGAAGCGCCTGCTGATACAGACGGCAACTGGACTACCTTCTGATATCTGGCTGCGTCCAGTCGGGCGCAGCCGTCCTCGCTTGCCCATATTGTCTCTTCAGAAGATCCGCTTTGTGCCAAAGGCGGACATTGCGTTTAAATCCACACCTCTACGTCATGTGAAAATTCGAAGGCTTTAACACCCTGATTTTTCGCACTCAAGCTCAAGATGTTTTGCCAATCTTAGAAGTACTGATCTTTCATCAGCATTAACGTGCTGGAGGACATCTTTTCGCACTATGTCAGCATGCATTGGGCGGGCAAGTAATAGGTTGTTTATCTTCAGACACTGAACATCTCAACCATACCGCGAAGAGCACGCGCCTGCTCTGAAAGTGACTGCGAAGCCGATAAGGACTCTTCGACCAGCGCGGCGTTGTTCTGGGTGACTCCGTCTACCTGACTGACGGCAACACTGACCTGCGAAATGCCCTGCATCTGCTCCGATGAAACCAGAGAGATATTGTCCATCGCCTCGGCGAGCTCGCCAACCATGCCGACAATCTTCAGGATACTCTGACCAGTCGATGCAGCAACGGTGACCCCACTTTCAACTTGTTCAACGGCCTCCTCAATCAATGCCTTAACATCTTTGGCTGCTGTGGCGCTACGCTGCGCCAGTGTGCGAACTTCCGCGGCCACCACAGCAAAACCCCGACCTTCTTTGCCGGCACGTGCGGCTTCGACGGCTGCGTTCAGCGCCAGGATGTTAGTCTGGAAAGCAATACTTTCTATCACCGAAGTAATATCACGGACTTTCGTCGCGCTCACCGAAATGTTCTGCATAGTGATCGACATGCGTTGAACTTCGGATCCACCCTCTTGAGCAATCAAGACAGTATCGCGAGCAGACTCTGCAGTCGCGCGCGCGCCGGCCGTGTTACTTTTTACCGTAGCGGTCAGTTGCTCCATGCTGGCGGCAGTCTCTTGCAGCGCGGTGGCCTGCTCTTCAGTGCGGGAGGAGAGTTCGGTGTTTCCCTGAGCAATTTCGTCGGCGGCCAAGGCTACAGAGGCAGATGTGTCCTTAATCTGTAAAACCAGTACGCGCAGATTCGCCTGCATGCCGCGCAGCGATGCCAGCAGGCTGGTCGTGTCATTTTGGCGAAGCGACACCAGTGTGGTCAGGTCTCCAGCAGCAATCGCTGCTGCAAGGGTCTGAGCTTCAGCGGGCTCCCCCCCCAACTGACGCATCAGTGTCCGTATGCTCGTAATGCAGACCGCAATGGCGATGAAAAAAGAGAAAAGCACAAGGACTGCCATCATAATGACCGTATGTGAAACCAGCTCTCTCGCGTCAGATACGCTTTTAATTGTAACCTTCTCCTGAACGTCAGAAAGAATGTTCAAAGCACCAAGCATTTTATGCTGCTGGGGCTGAACGGTTTTCATCAGGTAATTAATAGTCTCAGCCTGAGGTTTCTCCATGGCATTCTTACCAGCAAGCAAGACCAGTTTTATCGTAGAATCATCCACCCTGAGCAGATCGTTTAATGCGTTCCTGCCTTCCGGAGAAACGTTTTTCGACATGCTCTTCACCAAATTTTCACGGTTCGCATAATACTGTGTGTTATGAATGAAAATCAGCTCCAGCTCTGCCTTTTTCTCTTTAATGTCTGAGAGTAATGCAATGTTTCTGACCGCAACTGACATATCACGTGAGTTATTACGCATTTCCTGAATAAGGTTAAGTCTGTAAATCTTTTTACTTACAGTGGTATCTATGTTTTCACGTGCCTGCAAGAGTGCATGCAATGCAACACCTGCACAGAGAAGAAGTAGAAATATGAGCAGACCAAAACCTGCACCAAGACGGGTAGAAATTTTCATTTTATTTTTCTCGTTAAATACTTTTTGTGCTGTGTTTTAACCCGCAAGTCAAACCTGTTGCAACGTGGATCACGTCTAATATTTTTTATTAAAATTCGACTTTATTTTTCATTGCCGACTGCATTAGCCTTTATGCATATTAATTTCTCTTTAAAATTCCCCGATCAGAAAATACTGCACTCTCGATAGGAATGTATGAGCTTTTTGCGACAACAGTATTTTAACAATCTACAAATGAACAGTATTTAAAATCCCGAGTATAAAAACACACCTCCCTATGAAAGCAGTAAACAAAATTGTTTTCATTTTGGAAAGAATATCGTTCGCAACGAGAGATAGTTACCACTTTTATATTAGTGTATAAGCACAAGTGGCAATACATGAGCTCTTTGAATCAAACTCATCAACTACGAAATGGAGTTTTATATGAGCAGTGAAAATGAAGCCTCAATCACATCTGATAAATTTCTTAAAACATACAACAAACTTTTACATGATGCGCTTGGAAATGAAGTTCAACTTAGAGGTGTAAACGCCGGGGGATGGCTCATTCAGGAGAAATGGATGAACTCCACAAATGCGCCAGATCAAAAGACCATGATGGATACTTTTAAAAGTCGTTTCGGCGCAGAAACCAGGGATGAATTAATTGCAATATACGAGGACACATATTGGTCAACTTCAGATTTCGACAACCTGCAAAAACTGGGAGCGAACGTAGTTAGATTACCTTTCACTTACATGAATCTGGTTGACGATAATCGCAATCTCAAAACCAATGCATGGACAAGGATAGACTGGTTTATTGATAATTGTTCAAAAAGAGGAATCTATGTCCTTTTAGATATGCATGGAGCATTTGGTTCACAAAATGGAATGGATCACTCAGGCGAAATAAATGATGGGCATCAACTCTATGACAACGATGACAACAAAAATAAAACACTTTGGTTGTGGGGTGAAATAGCTAAGCGATATAAAGGAAATGCTACTATAGCGGGCTATGATATTCTCAATGAACCGGGTATCAAAGCAGGTTTGACAAATAAAACTCAATGGGACTTTTACGATAAAATTTATCAGCAAATTAGAAAAATTGATGCTGATCACATCATCATCATGGAAGCCTGCTGGAATCCAAGCGATTTACCAAAACCACAAACTTATGGGTGGGAAAATATTATTTATGAATATCACTACTATCCATGGGATTCCCAGAAGGATTTAGACGGTCAGAAAAAATTCTTTGATTCCAAAGTTACTGATGTCCAAAAGGCAGGGTATAACCTCCCAACATTCGTAGGGGAATTTAATGCTTTTGATCTTATGGAAGCATGGCAGTACGCAATAAACACTTTCAATTTGAACAAATGGAGCTGGACTGTCTGGTCCTACAAATCAAAATATGCCAAAAGCAACTGGGGTATTTATAACGACACTCCATCGGATGTCGATATTTACAATGACACTGCTGACGTCATCAAAGGTAAATGGTTAAAAGTTGGTTCTGATAACACTACAGTTAATAATTCTCTGTACGATATCATGAAGGCGGGTTTTAAGTAAAACCCACCTTTAGCTTAGGTGCTCAATAAACTTACGTGTAGCATTTAAATTTCCAGAAGGTGACTTTCATGTTGCCTTCTTTCATTTATCAGAATTTCCCGGTAGTTCTTAGACATATGTGAGGGGCGCAGATTACCCAACAAGAAATGAGTATTTATCAAGAGTATTCAACTTACTGTGCTGTAGGGACGCAGGCATTAGTGCATAAGGATATAACAAAAAGTAAGGCATGAAGGGCTTTGACAGGCTAGCTTAATACCTAACCCAACAAAGAATTTAACATAAATTGCATTATACGCACTATAAGCCATTATGTTAAATAGTCATTAGATGATCATAACCGTCTTTATTGAGCCAGTGATGCAACTCCCACTCCCAAATTTGATAGTAGCACTTCTATAAATTAAAGCAGATGATAAGAAGGTTCATTAACAATCAGCTGTTAAGCCCTTTTACCGCAAAATGATCCACGCAGTGCTGGCGGACAGCTGCACTAACATATTCTGTGTAATTCATTGATAGGGAATTTAATGTATTTATCAAATCTCGTAGTTCGCAATTTTCGCAACTTTAAGACAGCTGACATTCCACTGACTGGCAACGTGGTTTTGCTGGGCGAAAACCGCGTCGGTAAAAGCAATCTGTTACTTGCGATTCGTCTGGTTATTGATCCAACACTGCCTGATTCTGCCAGACAGCTTAAGCTGTCTGACTTCTGGGATGGCTGCGATTTCACAACAAATCCTCAAATCGAAGTGCATCTTGAGTTCGCTGATTTCGATAGCGACCCTTCACTGTCTGCGCTGCTGACGGATTTTCGTATCGCAGAAGATCCGACAGTAGCCAGATTAAGCTACGTTTTCCGCAAAAAGGACGAAGTTGATGGTTCACCCCGTTCGAGTGAAGACTGTGAGTTTATCGTTTTTGGCGGAGGTCAGGAATATCGCGCAATTCCCGGCCGAGTAAGGCGTCGGATCTCCATTGATATGCTTGATGCGTTGCGCGATGCCGAAGCTCAGCTTGCTTCCTGGCGTAACTCCCCGCTGCGACCGTTGCTAGAAGATGCATTTGCATCGCTGAGCCGGGCCGATTTAGATCGCGTCGCAACCGAGCTACAGGCAGCAACGGAAACTATGGAGAGGTTCCCTTCAGTTAAGGATTTGGAGGATTCTCTGCGTGGTGGCATCCTTGACCTGGCAGGTACAGCTCACGATTTAGATGCACGCCTTCGCTTTGCACCTGCTGACCCACTCAGATTAATGCGTTCTATCTCGATGTTCATTGATGACGGCAAGAGAGGCATAACGGAAGCGAGCCTTGGCTCTGCGAACGTGGCGCTGATATCACTCAAGCTTGCTGAGTTTGAATGGCGACGTGAAAAAAATGAACGTAACTTCTCTCTGCTCTGTATTGAAGAGCCCGAGGCACACCTGCACCCTCAACTTCAGCGCGCTGTTTTTGACAAACTATTCAATAATGACGACGAAGCACAGTCACTGATCGTGACGAGTCATTCCCCCACGCTGGCAACTATGGCTCCTCTTCGTTCTATAGTGCGCCTTTGCAGGGACTCCGCAGGTCGCTCGCGGGCTTTTTCCTTGGCCAAACTACCGGTAACCAGTGATGAACTCGATGATATTGAACGATATTTAACGGCAACCAGATCGGAACTGCTATTTGCGAACGGCGTTATATTCGTAGAAGGAGATGCTGAAGAAGTTTTACTTCCGGGTTTCGCCCAAGCGATGGGGGTCAACCTGGACCAGCTTGGAATCACGGTGTGTAACGTAGCGGGTGTTAACTTTGAACCCTACGTGAAGCTGGCTGCCAGCCTCGGACTCCCTTTTTCAGTCATCACTGACTGGGACCCACTGGATGGAACGAAGCAACCCTTGGGTAAAACGCGTTCAATCAACATCAGGGAAGCTTATTGCTCTGTAAAACCATATGCAGTGAAGTTCACCCCAGACAACATTTTATGGTTTAACCAGAATAATTTCGATGCGTGCGTTCCCTACTTTAGACGGATAGGCATATTTCTAAACGATCAGACATTTGAAGTCGCCGTGGCCAATACCACAGGTCTTAAAACTGCACTGTTGGATATTCTAGATGAACAGGGATTTGGTGCATTACGATCATCCAGGATTGCATCATGGCGCGCCGGTCAGAACCCAGATCCTGCACAACTTCTCGCGATGATATCTGATATTGGCAAGGGTCGGTTGGCAGCGAAATTGAAGAAAAAAGCGCCCGGACTAGCACCACCGGAGTACATTTCAGCTGCGATTCAATATGTGGTGTCCAATGTCTGAGCGGCTCACGTTATCTTCAGCGCTTAAAGAGCTTGTGCCGAACAAAGAGCAATATGACGCTGCAACCGCGCAAGGACATTGCGTTGTCATTGCCGGTCCAGGTAGTGGAAAAACTAAAACGCTGACAACCGCAATGGCGCGTGCCCTCATGGATGACGTTGCTGAGCCTCGCGGCGTGGCCTGTATTACCTATAATAATGAGTGTGCAGCTGAACTTGAAGAACGCTTGGCCTGCTTTGGCATTGACGGCAGAAATCGAAACTTTATTGGTACCGTGCACAGCTTTGCTTTGACCCAGGTTTTAATGCCCTACTCACATTGTATTCCAGAGTTGCTCCCCAGTGATTTTCGAGTGGCCACCCGGGATGAGTGTCGATCCGCGGTTGAGGCTGCTCATCTCGCAACATTCGGCGCTAACGAGGAACCTCATGCCCGGTGGAAATTTGCAGAAGAGAAGCGGCGCCGTGACGTTAACCGACTTTTACCATCGTGGCGAAATACAAACCCAGAGCTGGCTGAATTCATAGAAATGTATGAAGCACAGCTTCGGCGTGCTGGCCTGATTGACTTTGATGATATGCCTCTCATAGCCCTCCGCATGATCAGAGAGTATGCCTGGATACGTAATGCAATTCGGTCGCGCTATCCCATCTTATTCGTTGACGAATATCAGGATCTTGGACATGCCCTTCATGAGCTTGTACTGCAGCTGTGCTTTGAAGCTGGAATACGATTGTTTGCGGTCGGTGATGCCGATCAGTCTATTTATGGATTTAATGGTGCAAATCCGCGTCTTCTGGACAGTCTCGTTGCTCGGGCAGACGTGGAAACCTTCCGCCTTCGTTTCAACTATCGTTCCGGCGCGAAAATTATCAGGGCGTCAATGGGTGCGCTTGGAGAAGAACGTAATTACTGCGGTCCAGATGGAACAGCAGAAGGTGAAATTGATCTTCATGGAGTCAGAGGCGAATATGAGGTTCAGGCAAGTTATATCGCTCAGTATATAATTCCTTCGCTGACTGCCCGGGGATTTCAGCCTGAGCGCATCGGAGTACTTTACCGGGCAGCCTGGCTTGGCGATAAAGTTACGGATGCGCTTAAGGCCAAAAACATCCCCCTGATCCGTACGGATGGAAATGCATTGATAAAACGAACCTCCCGACTTGCCTGCTTGATTGAAGCCTGCAGCCAGTGGGTAACAGGAGGATGGAAAGATGCGTCCCCTGCATTCAATCAGCTGATGGGTCAGGCACTTTCTGTGGTTTATGCTCGTCGCGCAAGCCGGATTGAAGAGCAAATTCTGACCGTACAACTAATCACATTTTTGCGAAGCGGCATTGACGGGGATGAAACTGCCCATGAGTGGCTTAGGCGGTTCAACAACGAGCTTATTTCAAGCTGGCGGAGCATCTCGCACAACCCGCAGCCGGAATGGGACGTCGTGAGGGAGTTGCTTAAACGAACAGATCCTTTTTCTGGGCTGGATATGGCTCTTACCGTATTTGCCGGTAAAGTGGAAGGCACCGGACGAGTCACCCTGAGCACCCTACACAGTGCAAAAGGTCGCGAATTTGATGTGGCCATAATGTATGGGGTCAATGATTTCGACTTCCCCAGTAAACGCGATCGGGCTTCTGATAATGCCCTGCGCGAGACCCGACGATTGTTTTATGTAGGCGTTACACGCCCCCGCAAAGAGTTGCACATAGTTTATAAAGAAGGCAGACATTCTCCCTGGGTTACTGAACTTTACCATCGCAGCCAGCAGGCATAACCGCCGGTTCTCTGCTTTGGTCAATTGCAGAGGACGGCGCTTACGAATTATCAGAAAAATCATGCAGTAGATCGATCAGCACCTCAGCGGCCGGTATGCGAAGCGTCTGCATGTGCGGAACTCTATGACTATGAAATTGCAGGGTCACCGAAGAGCCAAATGAAGTCAGCGCTACGGTGACATTGTCATACCGGGTGACATAGGGCGCCAGCAGAGCTGCGTGTCCTTCAATTCCGTGCCGGGCCAGCACGGTACTCCATGTTCCGCGCATGTAGACTGTCGCATGCTCATGACGGAATCCCAGAATTTTCATAGTTCGATCGGCCGAGTCGCCAAAGAGCCCCAGCACAAAAGTTACAGCAACCGGAAGAACCAATGACATGGTCAGATTGCCCATTTTGATATTTTTTTCTGCCCTTTTCACGGCATCCACTCCGGAAATAACAAACTTCATCTGGCCCCTTCGCTGGCGGTTCACGTCAAGCATAATGAACCAAAGACCCAATGTAATTGCTGCAGCCACCAGGCGGACATACCAGCTCAGTCTGTCATGCCTGACCAGTCCGATGACAACGATCAGTGTTAAAACAGATACTCCATGAAAGGCTGAAGCGATAGGTGGAAAGACCACATGATAGAGGAAGGCATGGGGGCGTTTGTATGTGCGAAAAAACTCAGAGGGTCCCCTGCGTAGCACTGTAGCTTTTCTGCGGGCCGCCCGGCCTCCGTCAGCCATCCAGCGCAACATGCGCTCGATACAGGGCATACCGGACAGCCGATAAAGAAAGAGGCAAATGGAAAGGCCAAGACACATCAGAAAGAAATATACTACAAGCGTGCCGGCTGAAAATGCCGCCACGATATAGAAGATCCTCAGGCTATCGGCCAGTGACAGACCGTCCGGGAAACCGCCATTTTTTGCGCAGTAAACCAGAAAAAGCACACTCCCCAGCCCAAATGACAACTTTGTCAGAACGGCAATCGCCTTTTCCGCCAGCTCTAATTTCTTCTTGATCTCATCCATGAATATTCTCTCTACCTGACCGTTTAAACATGCAGATTAAACCATCGTCTAAGTCAGTCAACTCCAGCCGGCATCAAGCAACAATTGAATCGCATAGCCCGCCTTCAAGGTGAACTGCACCTGATTATCCACCGCCACGTCCAGCTTAAATACCTGAATTTAATGTCGGTTGTATCCTTCTTTTTGTGCCTTAGCAGCGCCTGATTCACCTTCGGTTGCGTGTGATTTTGGAACAAATTCATCGCTAATAAGGGACTAAGGCCCTGGCCAGACCTTGAGCAGAAAGGTGTCGCAGGCACGCACGCATCAGCCTCGTTCAGCCAGCATTGGGCGGTGCTATCGGTCACCAGCCATAAAAGTCTTTAAGACTGCAAATCGAGATGACATTTTACACTGGGATAGACAAGAATGCGTTAGCCACGACTGGCTGGTTACGCTTAGTAAGAATGACAAAAATATGTTGGGCCGCTGGTCGTGAGCCAATCCGTTGGTCATAAAAATGGGCGCTATATGGTTTCAGATTAAGGCGAAAAATTATGCTGAGAGGGTTTGAGTGTTAAGGTCTGATAAACACAAATGTAAAAGGCCGCCCGAAGGCGGCCTTTTACATAATTTCTTTTTCAAGAGTTATTTGGTCAGCTGAGCAGTCATATGAACAACGTTACCATTACTGGCTTCGGTAATTTTGTACTGAGCACCTTGTTGCTGAGCCTGAGCAGCAATTTTGGCCTCGGCACCGTCCAGTGTTAGGGAGGTTGCCGTAACAGTTTGTGCAAAGCTGCCGAAAGAAATGAGTGTTAATACGGTTACTGCTACTAAATTTTTGATGGACTTCATGATTATCTTCCGTAGTTAATTTTATCTGTTGTGAGGCATGCTGCCTCGATGTGATAAATAATACATACAGGAAGCGTTCATTAAAAGCTGATGTAATTGCCATACATTGTCAAAAAATCTGAATAATATTTTTTTTTGAATGTGATATCCATGGAGGTTGATCCAGCCAATTGGCACTCATATGCAGCAGTAATAAGTTGAAAATCTCAATAGCGTCTTAGCACATAATGAATACACCCCTCATTTTGAAATAATGCTTCACTAGTATTTCCATTATGGAAACATTCATACTCCGGCTTGTTAGTTGCCAGAATTAGAGAGATCAACTTATACTTATGGTAAGTTTTATGTGGAATAAAAGCAAAAATCAACATTCAAAATATTAAATATCGCTGTGATTTTTTTCAGTCTGAAAGAACTATCTCAACTCATTTTGACAAAAGAGATTATGCATGTTTGTATAATAGAAAATCATTTATCAGAAAGATCTTTCTGATTATATATACTTAGTCCCATTCGAAAATAGCATTGTTTGGCTTTAAAATTTTTGTAAATTTTTTTGCTGCTAAACATGGCCTTTTTAACAAGCTAAAGCGTTGCCTGAAGTTTTATATATAGGCATACATCCCGGGAAGAATATGAAACCTGCACAATTATCAATTACTCTTGGTAGTACGAGCTTTTTACTTACGAATTCCAACGTCGTTAAAATGGCAAACAAGGGCCTTAGCTACATAACGTCTGACTTAAAAATAAACTCGCCATTAAATGAGTATCATCTTGAGATGATGATCTACCGATCAGAGGAACTTCTGGAAAATGACCTGAAGCTGAGGCCAGTGCATGGGGACGTTTTCGTAAAAGAAAACAACCTAACGAAAAATATGAGTGATTCCTACTTCAATGGTGCCCGTTCGGTAACAAGTGAACATATTGAAAAAACATTCAATATCATTGCAGAGGCTAGCTCATACGGCCCTTTATTAATGGATGCTAATCAGTTGCGATTACTGGCATTACTTGTTTTTATTCGTGAAGCTACTCATCACTTGGATATTTCAACAATTAGATTTTTTTAACACATGATATTTTATACCGCCGATTACATGTTAGAAAAAGAAACACAGAGATTGTGCTCCCCACCATAGATTCCCGTACCTATACAAACTATAAGTCATTTGTTTTAAAACCTATCAAATGAATATTAACTGACAACTCAATATCCTCACTTCCTAGCTGTCAGTTAATCAATTGTATCAATATACTCTGTTAAATTAAAAATTACGCTTTAATTCTAGAGATGAATCTTGATTATTCTTTATAATTTCCTTTTTTCTTTGTTAAACTTATCGAGCCATAACTGAAAGCATGCCATTATATTATTAGCATAATGGATATCAGATGTACTCAATAAAAGCAGGCGGCTCTGCGTTTGACTTGTCATATCAATAGCATAGATTTCTATTAATTCGTTGTGACTGAACTTCTTTATTGCTGTAAAATGCAAATCTGGCCACTTCATAAAAACTTGCATTAAATCGTCCTTACCCATAGTATTGCCTATTATATTAGTGATTAAAATTACTCATTTTGGTTTTAATGATTCTGCGATTAATATTGCTGGTTTCTGTCGAAAAAATTAATTCAACTTAGCCTGCATGAAGTTGTTTAAGTCAGCAGTCCAAATTGAAGTAGTACATGCTCTATTAGAATAATCACAGAAAATGCTCTTTATGAACCTGATCATTTGGAAGATTGAAGAACATTCAAATCAATATATCAGCATAAAATTAATATGTATGTCTTGTCACAGCAGCAAAGCGATAATACCTGAGTCACACATGTTATGCTGATCTCATTCCTTCAGTCCATACTGACAGCTGTTAATCCGAGCTTTAACTAAAAATCAATGCTTAAAACTTAAGGAATTAATATTTCATCTGAAAAAAAGCTGCGCTGCCTGATGGCTTAGCAATAGATCGATAGGTCCTGGTTGCTTGCTAAACTTGAGATAAGCCATCAAGTATTTACATAATGCCGCAGTTCGACAAGTCCGCTTTGATAAGCTACAACTAAGGATAACCTGCTCAATGCCATATCACATGCCCAGTAAAGAATTTTTTTTGTCTAATCGCTAGCAATCACTAGCCTAACATGGATTGCAGGCTAATTATTAGATCATGTATCAAAACATAATTCTACTGGAAATTAGTACCAAACATTGTTTTCATTTTGGAAAGAATATTACTCCCGTTAGCTAGATAGTCGAACATTGTAGATTAGCGTATAGTCCTTTCATCCATCTACTTGAGATAATATTATGTCTGATAACCGAACCGCTCCCTATGCAGCTTTGATTATGCGCCTGTCTTTAGGTATTTTATTCCTGGCACACTTTGGGTTGAAATTTTTTGTTTTTACACCTGCGGGAACTGCTAAATTCTTTGAATCGTTAGGTTTGCCCGGAGGCCTGGCTTATCTGACTATGGCCGTAGAGCTGATTGGTGGTTTCGCACTTATCCTTGGTATCTACAGCCGAATCGTTGCTATCGCATTGATTCCAGTACTCTTAGGCGCAATTTTTAATGTTCACGGCGCAGCAGGCTTCTTCTTTACAAACCCTAATGGAGGCTGGGAATTCCCTGCATTCTGGATTATTGGTTTAATCACGCTTTCACTTATCGGAGACGGTAAATTTGCCTTGAAGCCGACAGCGTTCAATAAATAACCAAATTCCGGGGCGAACTATTGTTCGCCCTGCGTCCGCATGTATTACTCCCCTTTCACACCCACCTTCTAATTAAGAATATATCATCCATTTAGTCTTGAAGCTTTGAAAAGCCAAGAATTAATATGATAATAAAAACCATAACAACTGCAAAATTATATAAAATGATGATGTGCCGACTTTTAAACAACCCTTACTCACTGACTTTTATTATCGTAAGGTACTCATCCATTTTTTTAAAAATTTTATAAGAGGGGTTTTTGAGAAATAATTAACAATGTCGTAGAAATGATAATGAAATTAATATTGCAGACTCTATCAAGACTTTAAGTTTAGTAAGAAATGCAAATTATCTGTGGTTTTGTGAAAAGGCATTAACCATACATTAAAAATCGGACACTCAATTACAAGCATCCGAATATATTACTTTAATAATAGCAAGCTATGTGGTTGATTTTTTATTATTCGTTAAAGCATGGTTTTAACTGTGAAAAATTGCACATGAAGGATTGTTATTAATTTCTTCCTGGTATGATAAAACGTTGGCTATCAAGAATATATTCTTTTTCTTCTGGATACTTAAGAATCACACCAAAATTCATTTGTGCACGCAGCTTCCATGATAAAGGTACGTTCCATCCTGCATGTACTTCTTCGTCAATGAGAGGATTATAATGCTGCAGATTTGCTCCAATACCTTTTTCGGTTAGTGCCATCCATACTGCATATTGAGCCATTCCACTACTCTGCTCTGACCACACAGGAAAGTTATCGGAATAACTGGGATACTGCTCCTGAAGATTCTTTATAGTGACCTGGTCTTCAAAAAAAAGAATAGAACCTGCAGCATTCGCAAAGCTGTTAATCCTTTCAGCAGTACTTTCGAATTCTTCTGGTGAAACTAATTTTCTTAATTTTTCACGGGTCATGCTCCATAAAATGGCATGATCTTTACCAAAGAGTATGACTACTCGTGAACTTTGTGAATTAAATGCTGAAGGTGCATGTTTTACAGCGCTCTCAACAATTTTTCCTATTTCATGCTGCGATAGGGTAATTTTTGAACCTAAGCTATAGATTGATCGGCGATTTTTCGCAAGGCCAAGAAAATCAGGGTTTAAAGAGCTTTTATCTGTCTCTTTTTTGCTATAGTTCACCTCTGGAGCAGACTCATATCCGGAGCCGAATATATCTTTCATCTTTGCCATAAAGCTTTTCATGCTTTACCTCATATTTATATGATTAAATCAAATTGATTAAGCTAGAGAAGGACTCGTTGTCAGAACCCCTCCCTTGCATATTGCATTATTTCAAATCGTTCTGATAAAGCTTAGCCGTGATGTGAATTCTGTTGTTTGTACTAGCTTCAATGATTTTATATCGGGCATTTGCTTGCTGAGCTTTTAAACTTATCTGCTTTTCCGCACTCTCCAGCGTGTTGTCCGTTGCTGTAATACTCTGTGCAAAACTGTTCATAGAGAGCACACTGAGTACTGATGCTAAAATCAATTTATTAAAATTTTTCATTTTGGTTTCCAAAGTTAGCTTATAGATTACGATCTTTCAGGAGATGACAATATAAACACATAGATTAAATGTAATGACTTACAGGCCAGAAAATTTCTGGGCTCATTCAAAATTAATATTTGATTAGACAAAATCTATGATTGATTACCCACTCAATTTCCTCATCATATTAACACGACACTTTAGATATTTGGGTTTCCTGATTGGAATTAGTATCTTTCCATAACCTTCCATTAAAAGAGCTAAAAATAATCTGAAAATAGCCGAAAGAGATAGCATCTGTTTATTAGGGGCTTTTTTTATGTTCAACTCTCTTCGCACCACTGTTCTGACTTTTTTTATAATCCTTGTACTCACTGCGCTTTTAATCCTTTCATTAACTAACTTTTTCGTAGCACGTAACGGAATTTTCGAAACAACTCGTAATTCTCTTGCTGAAATCACCACAGCTGGCGGTAAAACGATAAGTGCGTGGATAAGTATTCGTGAACAAATGGTTAGTGCTGTTTCGGCTATACGGTTGGGTCGAGCCCATGATGCTATGCTGCAACTCGAACAGTCCGGCGGTTTTGACGAAGCCTACACGGGATATTCAGATAAACATGAAATTTCCTCTCACGACTCATCTGATCAGGCTAGCGCATACGATCCTACTAATCGTCCCTGGTATAGAGAGGCAATTGAAGCGGGAAAAGTGATCGCTACAGCTCCATACCTTGATTATTCAAGTAAAAAGTTGGTCATGACGTTTGCAGGACCTGTCACCCTATCACATGGTTTAACAGCTGTGGTGGCGGCAGATGTATCGCTTGATGGTGTTATCGATGTGATCAATGAAATTCACCCTACTCCTTCGAGCTTCGCCTTTATAACCGATAAAAAAGGCACACTTATCGCGATTAGTAAATCAGGACTGACCATGAAGTCCGCTACCGTGCTGGAACCAACTCTTACGGCTGAATTTATCGGGCATCTAAGCCCGCATTCACATTATCCCGTGGAAATGGAAGGGCGATTGGTATGGCTAAGTGCTATACCGGTAAAAGGCTCAGATTGGACACTGGTTGTGGCTCAGGATGTCAGCGAAGCAACGGGTATTCTCAGGAACATCCTTTTCAACAGTACCGGTATTTCTGCACTGATAATGATCATAACAGTATTGTTGGTCATTATTTTTACCTCAATCGCTTTCAGGCGCCTGTCGGGTATTCAGGTGGCCATGGAAGATCTCAGTAATGAGGGTGGTGATCTAACAAGGAGGCTAACGACTGAAGGACGGGATGAAATCAGTCATATTGCCTCAGCGTTTAACCGGTTTGCTGAGAAAATTTGTTTAGTGTTGCATCAGGTTCAGGAAAACAGCACGGCTGTTGCCTCGTCAGCCCTCGAAATATTCCAGGGAAACGAAGATCTTTCAAGGCGTACTGAGCAATCGGCGGCAAGTCTTGAAGAAACCGCTGTCGCGCTTGAAGAGCTCAATACTAATGTCAATCTGACTGCGGAATCTGCTGCTTCGGCGAGACTCATGGCCGGCGAGGCTAAATCTGTAGCTGACCTCGGTGGTCAGTCAGTAAGCATTTTGGTGCAAACCATGACGAGAATTAGTCTGACCTCTGAACGTATCAGAAATATCAACGCGGTGATCACTGATATAGCCTTTCAGACAAACATTCTTGCTCTGAACGCAGCCGTTGAGGCAGCAAGGGCCGGAGAGCATGGACGCGGATTCGCTGTTGTAGCCAGTGAGGTCAGGGGACTTTCACAGCGTAGTGCTCAGGCAGCCAGGGAAATTTCTGTGCTAATCGACGAGGCTGCTTCAGAGATAGCCGACGGCGCGATAATGGCGGAAAGTGCCGGACGAACGATGAATACAGTAGTAGAAAATGCGAGCTCAGTTGCAGGGATCTTGCAGGAGATAGCGCTGGCATCGGCCGAACAAAGCGCAGGTCTTTCTCAGATCAACATTGCCATTGGCCAGCTGGATGATGGAACCCAAAAAAATGTATCGCTAGTTCAGCAGGCTAAGACGGCTTCAGACTCGCTGAAGAGTAATGCACGTCAGCTTGCTGATACAGCCGGTCAGTTCCGTACACATTAAAGCAAACAGAGTTAATGCAGCATGCCACTCAAAGCCTAAGCGTAGGTGCAAAAGGCATTATGTTGCTACCTTATCAGAGGTCAGATAAGTAGCTAATGGCAAATCAGAATACTGGCCTGGCTGTGGCACACTTAAATGCAGTGCCACTATAGCCAGAGTTGATTAAGCTGATATGTAGACATTGCCGAAATCGTAGGATTGCGAGAGGGAAACCCGCTGGCGAGTCTGTTTTGTAATATCAAATAGCAGAAAGCTGTTTTTGAATAAATTTAGCTGCTGCCTTAACGCCTGCAATAGTAATAGCATGCTGGATGTTTTCTTCCAGATGGAGTTCAACGTCAATTCCAGCTTTACGCAATAATTCTGCGGTTTTAATGGTTTCGAAAACATCGATGACTGGATCTGCCTTACCATGAATAAATAATGCAGCTGAATCAGCAACAGAATTTATCTGGTTCGCTATAGCTATTCGCCCGGAAAAAACCACAACACTCGAATAAATATTCCCTTTACGCAGAAATGAATCAAGAGCTATGGTGGCACCTTGTGAAAAACCGGCCAATACAATTCGATCTCTTTCTGGAACCACATGCAGTTGCCTGCACAGATCATCAAGTAGCGTATCAAAGCCCTTTCGGGCTACCTCAATTTGTTCCAGACTGATTTCATCAGCATTTGTTTTCATGCTAAGCCACTGAAATCCTGAACCCGTATCAGATGAAAATGGACCATCCGGTAAAGCTATCAGTGCATGTGGGTTTGCCTCAAGCAAAAATTCGGCTACGGCACGTAGATCCCTTCCGTGGCCTGCTGCACCATGTAGCAGCACTATGAGATCAATTCTCATAAGTCTTGCTTCAGCTCGTAGGTCCACATATCCGGGCCCTGCGGGACAATACCCGTGGGATTCAGGGCGCGGATTGAGTAATATCCTTGCTTGATATGATCCATATTGACCGTAGCGCTAACGCCGGGTAATGCCAGAACGCGCTGAAGATAGCGATCAAGGTAAGTGTATTCCCTAATCATACGAAGATTACACTTGAACAGACCGTGGTAAGCAGAATCAAAGCGGATAAGTGTGACAAACAGGCGTATATCAGCCTCTGTAAACGCATCACCACACAAAAAATGTCGCCCGTCAGCAAGAAGACCTTCTAATTTGTTCAGCATGAAAAATACATCTCTGAACGCTTGCCTGTAACTTTCTTGCGTGGTTGCGAATCCAGCCCGGTAAACACCGTTGTTCAGCAGGGGATAAATTTCTGCATTCAGACTGTCAATCTCGTTCTGAAGAAAATCCGGATAGAGATCCACATCCGTTCGCGCGAGCTCACCGAACCCATTATTAAACATGCGTACGATGTCAGCTGATTCATTGTTGACGATGGTACCTGTAACCTTATCCCACAGAACCGGCACTGTAGCTCTGCCGGTGAAGTTGCTGTCAGCCCGGGTGTATAGCTGGTGAAGCCATTCAGTGTTATTCAGGGTATCCCGATCTGCACCTGGATAGTCGCCAAAATGCCAGCCTTCGTCCAACAGCCAAGGTTCGACGACCGATACGCTGATTACCTTTTCCAGCCCCTTCAGCTTACGCGCAATTAACGTTCTTGAAGCCCACGGACAAATCAGCGCCACATATAGGTGATATCTGTCAGGTTCTGCTTTAAATCCAGCGTTGCCGGTGATCCCAGCCTTACCGTCAGGTGTTACCCAGTGTCGGAAACTTGACGTCTGCCGCACAAAGCCACCTTTTTCATCTGTAGCTTGAACAGGATGCCATTCTGCAGTCCATTTCCCATTTACCAGCATGTTTTTTTCCTTGATAGTGAATTAACTAGTTTGAGCGTATATTTAGCTTTACCCAGGAAGGGGCTATAACCAACTAAACATACTTATGTAATACAGAAAATTACCGCCCCATTTCGAATTAATCTTTACCTGATGGCTATGGAAAAATAACTTTAGCTAACAAAATCAGCATAGAATTATATGTGCCAGTTATGCATTTGAGTTAGTATCTTTTCGACGGTATTTTGATACTGATTGAGAATAGAATACTACTATATTTAAGGGAAAGTGATTATCCCCGCTTAATGGAAGTCATAATTTCCAATATGGAAATTACGACTATGAGCATTTAATCTATTTATTAAGGAGCTTGGAATATATAATGCTACTAATTGAGGTTAGCCCTAAAAAATAAGGGATTGATTTAATATCAGCTATGCAACCTCGTATAAAAACCAGTCTAATCACCTGAAAATCATTAGGAAAACTATGCTTTGACCATTACTATTTACTGGCACTGAATTTAAAAAACAGCGAGTGTTGACTAGCTCTGAATAATCTAATTTTTTAGCAAAATCAATACATTGAAAGGGTTTTAATTTTTTAACAATCTTCTATTTTAAGAGGATGATAGAGTTGTGTATCAATTCATCTTAATTGGTTATGCAGTGCTCCTTAAGAAAAAATGTTATTACATATCGCTTTATCATTATATTATCTGAACATGAGAAAAGGTTAATGAACTTCAGGTTAACATTTCAATTTCTTAATCACTAGAAATTGAAAAAAATTGATAAATTAGTTCAGTAATGCAGACTCCAGCTGATCCAGAGCAAACAGAATCCCATAGTTACTCATGGATATATCCTCAGGTAATGGCAGCCAGTAACTGCAATGATTAATGATCGTTTCACCCGGGGGACATAAGGCGATAATCGGTATATATTGTATCTGAGCATGATGGACGGCGCGGTCAACGTCATTGTTGCTTATATCTGGTGCCAGTATCAGCAGTAAGTCATCAGGCTGAAGTCGACTTATCGTCATCCGCAGCAAATTATCGTCCGGAATCCATATAATATTCAGTTGTGCATCTTTCAGTCGCTGTATCACCTCCCCTGCCATAGGGGTATCAGACCCCGCGGCGCCAATTAGAAGTACGCTTCGCGCTTTGCGCAGAGCTATGGCTGCATCATGCCAGCAGCGATGATCCGCTGCATTCCACTGCTGCTGAAGAGCAACATTAATTCGCGCCAGCTGCGGTGATATGTTTTTAGCTACACGTTCCGACTGGGCACTTGCAAAGGCCAGACGCATTCGTAAATCACGAATATCGTCACAACCGATTGAGCGGGCGAAGCGTGTGATGGTTGCGGCACTTACTTTAGCGCGAGCAGCCAACTGCTCAATCGTGGCTGATGCGGAAAATTCCACATCCTTCAGGATTGTGCTAGCTACCCGGCTTTCCTGGTGACTTAAAAAAACCTGTCGATTGCGAATTACGTCAAGTATCTCTTTAGGCTCTCCCTCTCGAACCTGACCTGCCTGCCGCAGCTGAAGTAAAAAGTCATCTAAATCCCGGCATCCAGCGGAAAGTACAAACCGCGATAAAACATCCGGACTTACACCTGTCTGCACTAACAAGCTTTCCTGAGTTGCCGTGGCCAGTTCAGGCAAACTCCTCAGAATGAACCGTGCAAGTTTCGATTCCTGAGCATCGAAATTCTGCGAAGGTTGTTGTAAATGCCAAAGTAAGTCCATTGTCTATCCCTCCCCCTTCAGTAGAATTGCTATTGTGCTTGAAAAAAATTTTCACCGCGGTTTTTTTTAGCTCATTTTATCCTTTAAGGCAGTTCTAAACTAGGTTTCATGAGTAAAACCAGTTGACATTTGTCACATATATGAAAATTTTTTTCAATTAAGATAACCATTTATCTATATGAATTTACTTGAAAATATTTTTTATATCGGAATTTGATCTGATGCTAAGGGATTTACAGCTGTCCTGAATTCCAGCACTAATAGCTCCCTCAACTCACAGGGAGCTAAAGATGGAAATATTACTTTGTTGTGCCGCAGGAATGTCTACCAGCATGCTGGTAAGCAAGATGCTTGATGTTGTCAGGGATAGAGGCCTGGACGTGAATATAAGGGCTATTCCAGTGGCTGATTTCGAACGCTCGTACAAAGAAGCTGACGTGATTCTGCTAGGACCTCAGGTTCAGTATGAAGCGGCACGCCTGTCGGAAATTGCTGCTCCTCAGGGCAAGCCTGTAGCCGTCATTGACATGATGGACTACGGAATGATGCGAGGCGAGAAGGTGCTGGATAAAGCGCTGGCACTTCACACGGTGTGATGGTCCCTAATAACGAAAAGCATACAACTGATTAATTGTAAATTTCTGAGGGGACGTTCATGCCTGAGAATGATGAGTTAGATCTTGAGGAAGCAATCATGCTTCTGCTTGTGCAGGCTGGAGCTGCGCGCAGTGCGGCACTCGCTGCGCTTCGTCTGGCACGTGATAACGATTTTACTGCAGCCCAGCTACAGCTCAATGACTCGAAAGAGAGCATTCGTATTGCGCACAAGCAACAGACTGCATTGATAAGTGAGGATGGCGGTAGCGGTAAACTGCCGGTCACACTGGTTCTCGTCCATGCTCAGGACCATCTGATGAATGCAATGCTGATTCAGGATTTGGCATCTGAAATTATCGAACTTTACCGTCGTTCAGCAACAGGAGGCAGTCATGTTTAAAATCGCTATTATTGGCGGTGGCAGCAGCTATACACCAGAGCTGATAGAAGGAATTATCAACCGCTATCATCAGTTACCTGTGACTGAGCTGGCTCTCGTAGATACAGAGCAGGGACGCGAGAAAGTCAGTATTATTGCCGATCTGACGAAGCGCATGCTTGATAAAAACAATCTCAGACACGTAAAAGTCAGCGTTCATTTTTCACTGGATGAAGCTATATCTGGCTCAAGCTTTGTATTAACTCAGCTTCGTGTAGGCCAGCTAGCTGCGCGCGCCGTCGATGAGCGTCTGGGGTTGAAATATGGTTTCCTGGGACAGGAAACTACTGGCGTCGGCGGATTTGCTAAGGCACTGCGAACCATTCCGGTATTACTGGAGATCGCACGCACAGTGGAAAAGCTTGCACCGGATGCTTTTATTATCAACTTTACTAACCCCGCCGGCATTGTCACAGAAGCGGTTTCCCGATATAGCAAAGCCAGGGTTATTGGTGTCTGTAATGTCCCGATTAACATGCAGCATATGATCGCTGATATGCTCAAGGCGCCCTGGGATGAAGTTTATCTCCGCTTTGCGGGCCTCAATCATTTGGTATGGGTAACGCAGGTAACATTGCGTGGCGAGGATGTGACAGACCAGGTCATCACACGGTTATGTGATGGCGAATCACTGACTATGAATAACATCAAAGAACTGCCATGGTCGCCAGCGTTTCTGCGCGCACTGGGTGCGATACCCTGTCCCTACCACCGATATTACTGGCAGACTCCGCAAATGCTGGCTGAAGAGCAGAAGAAAGCACAGGCCGGGAATCTGGGCACAAGGGCTGAGCAGGTTATGAAGGTAGAGGCTGAATTGTTTGAGCTTTATGCCGATCCTCATCTTGCCCATAAACCTGAGCAGCTGAGCTTCCGTGGCGGCGCCTACTATTCAGAAGTCGCAATAGAAGTGATCAGTTCTATTTATAATAATAGCGGTCAAAATCTGGTTGTTAATTGCCGAAATAATGGCGCTATACAGGGACTTCCTGACTCTTCTGTAGTGGAAACTAACTGTATTGTTGATGCTCAGGGAGCACATCCCATCACCTATGGTTCATTACCGCCCGTCATGAATGGCCTGACGCAGCAGATCAAGGCCTTTGAGCAGTTAACTATCGAGGCGGCTGTACATGGCGATCGTCATCAGGCACTTCTGGCACTTTTAGGAAATCCGTTGGTGGGTGACATTACCAGTGCAGAAGCGCTACTGGATGAAGTACTCACGCTTAACAAAGCCTGGCTTCCGCAGTTCTCATCCCATTGATATCAGGCCCTGATCCCTGAGGAGGCGCCATGTCCAGTCGTCAGTCATTTATTGAACGTAATGTGTTACCTGTTGCGCTTAAAATTGCAGGCCAAAAACACCTTTTGTCCGTGCGTGATGGCATCATACTCAATATGCCATTTATGCTGATAGGAAGTTTCTTTCTCATTTTTGCCTATTTGCCTGTACCCGCCTGGGGGCATCTAATGGCTGACCTTTTTGGCGATAGCTGGCAAAGTAAGCTGCTTTATCCGGTTAAAGCCACCTATGACATTATGGCGCTGCTCTCCAGTTTCGGTATTGCTTACAGATTAGCAGAGAAATACCGTACTCTGGATCCACTGACCAGTGGGGCGATGTCTTTAGTAGCATTTGTAATGACAATACCGCAGCATACGCTGTTTGCACCTGTAGTCGGCGCACCGACGAGCTTAGTAACTGGCGTACTGCCGATTGCGATGGTCGGGAGCCAGGGATTGTTCGTTGCGATTCTGATTGCCATTCTCTCCACCGAAATTTATCGGTTCATTCATAACCGTAACCTGGTTATCGCCATGCCTGAAGGCGTACCACCCGCTGTGGCAAAATCCTTTCTGGCACTGATCCCGGGTTTTTGCGTACTGGCAGTGGTTTTACTCATCCGCCTGGCTGTTGAGGCTTCTCCATTTGGTGACGTGAATAGCCTGGTTACGACTGTAATTGGTATACCGATGCATCATATCGGAGGAACGCTTCCAGGAATGATTTTTTCCGTACTGTTAATTGGTATTCTCTGGACGCTAGGTTTACACGGCGACGCGATCGTACTGGTATTTATACAGCCTGTCTGGTTATCAAACATGAGTGAAAACCTGGAGGCATTCCAGCATAACCTGCCAATCCCTCATATCTTCACCCAGCAGTTCTATGATTTATGGATTGCGCCCGGTGGGACCGGTGCCTTACTGGGGTTAGCCATTTTTATGATTATTCGTGCACGCAGTCGTCAGCTCAGACAGCTCGGGAAAATTGCCGGCCCAGCGGCACTGTTTAATATCAGTGAACCGCTCGTTTTCGGTCTTCCTCTCGTTCTTAATCCCTACTTTTTTGTGCCCTTCATCATCACACCTGTACTACTGGTCATTATTTCCTGGCTGGCAATGAGTACGGGGCTTGTTGCCCTTCCTGCTGGAATTGCGCTCCCCTTTACCACACCAATATTTATCAGTGGTTATCTGGCAACCGGTGGGCACATTTCAGGCACCGTATTACAGATCGTTAACCTGACTGTTTCAATGGTGATTTACTATCCATTCTTTCGGGCATGGGATCAGTTAAAACTGCGTGAAGAACAAAAAACAGCAGAAGTGGTTTCACAAAACCTGGCTGAAAGTAAAAGCTGAAATAGGTAACAGGTTAAAACCTGTAAATGCCAGGAGGTGTTTAAACATGTACGCCTTCTCATTAAGTGCTTAAAACTGGTGGACACAGAACCTAGAGAGTTTGGGATGTATATGACAAAGGGATTTGGACACTGTCTACTGTGAATTAACAGGGGGAGCAGGAGAAACAACTCCCTGTTGATAATTTATATAGGCTGATGAGGACTGACTGTCATAATTCGCCGCAGTTTGATAGTAGGTCCTGATAAATGGCAGCGTGAAAATACTCAATTAAGTTATTTTTTTGTAAAAAGAATTAACTGAGAATTATTGTGGTTGGTTATAATTTCATAGCATTACTTAGATAGGTTAATTTATTTACATTGAGGATTTATGGAAAGGATTGATTGTGACCGTATGTTCATTGCCGTGATGGAGACGGGCAGTTTTGCTGCCGCAGCTAAGCGCCTTGATGTCAGCCCTGGACAGGCCTCAAAAATGATTTCTCGTCTTGAGCGTGACTTAAGTGTCAATTTGATTAGCCGCAGCACGCGGTTTTTAGCACCTACAGAGGTTGGCCGGGACTATTATGAACAAATAAGCCAGTTAATTGCGAGCTACGATGCTCTAAATGACTCCATACTAAATTCCTCCAAGGCCCCCTCTGGGGTTTTGCGCATTTCTGCCCCCGTTACGTTTGGAACACAACAATTACCTGATGTGCTAATTAAGTTTGTCAGCCAGTATCCTGATATAGAACTTGATGTACGTTTTGCTGATCGTTTGGTAAATATCATTGACGAGGGATTTGACCTTGCCCTAAGAATCGGAAATTTAGAAGACAGTAGTCTTGTTGCCAGAAAAATTGGCAACATCAGAATCGTGTTAGTCGCTTCGCCCGCATATCTAAGTTCACGCGGTGTACCGGAAAGCTGGGAAGAGCTCAGTTCTCATAATTGCATTGTTGATACTAACTTCCGCGAACCCTATCTGTGGCCTTTTCGGGATAAAGACAGATTGGAGGTCGTTCAGGCTGTTCAGGGCAAACTCAAGTTTTCGAACGCTGAAGTGTGTTTAAACGCTTCTATAGCCGGATTAGGCATATCTCGCCTCCCGCTGTTCGTTGTCAGTGAGGCCATTAAAACAGGTAAGCTCACAACGGTTCTTGCAGAGTATGAGGCGCCGCCTCTGGGGCTTTATGTTGTTTACCCAGCGGCAAGGTATATTGCGCACAAGTCCCGTGTATTTATAGATTTTCTAAAAGAGATGCATGCAGACAATCTTGAGTCCTAAGGACCATAATATCTCCGTTCAATATAGTTGCTAACCCTTAGCGGCAGCACGCGTAATGGCCTTCTGCAATACGCCTTCGCTGACTACGCCGGGTATTATCGTCATGTTCTGAGCATTGGCATTTTCTGCTGGCATGACGATAATGCCGGGCGTGCCCGTAAGCCCCAGCATCTCAGCTAGGTCAGCATTGTTCTCAATTATCTGGTCGGTGGCAGCATTACTATCGTCTGAAGCCTTTCCTGCACCGGCAGCAATAACGGCTTTCTCAATGTCTTCTGCTGTCAGTTTCCCTTCGTTATGCCCGGTACGGTAAATGCCGTTGTGGAACGTCATGTAAGCATCTGCGCCATGTTTCCTGTAAATGCGGAGGCCGCTGCGTGAAGCCTGTGCTGATTCCGGAAAGCGGGCGGCAAAAATGGTCCAGTCCCGGAATGCAAAGCGCACATCGGTGTTTGCAGCCATCACCTTTTCCATCACCGGCACCATCATGCTACAGGCACTACATTCATAGTCAAAGAACTCAGTCACGATGACTTTTGAATCCGCCGGTCCTTTAAGGGGCACGCCATCGAGCTGCATCAGCAGCCGGTGTGTTTTCAGCGCTGACTGTACGTAAGTCTGTTGCTGCATGGCCTGCTGCCGTGCCTGCAGCTTTTTGCTCACCTCAATGAGCACGTCCGGATGCGCGACCAGATAGTCCGCCGCAATCTCGCCGATACGGGCCTGCTGTTCCGGGGTAAAAGTTTCAGTGCCAGCTGCAGCGGACTGGACGGAAAACAACGAAGTGCTCATGGCCAGCGCAAAGGTGGCCATCTTAAGGGTCTGTTTCATGATTTATCTCATATGCCTGCGCGGAGCAGGCTGAAGGTGAGGCGGTCGCGAATGCGGCCGCGCTGATTTTTAACGTTCTTTCTGTATGTTTCTGGAGAGTTCATGTGACAGTTCCGGAGGCATCCGCTCCGGAGCATCATGCTGAACCCGCCTGCTGAGACCTGCCGCAATCTCTTTTTCCGTGCGGGCTGCTGATGAAAGCTCATTAGCCAGTTCTTTATCACCCTTACCCGAATGCACTGGCTGCTCCCGGCTCTCCTCCGGCATCCTGATAATTTCCGGAGAATCCTGCCGGGTATCTTCCAGAACCCGACCCGCAAGTTTCGCCTCGTCCGTTACAGATCTGGTGACAGCGGTCTCAGGTTTCTCACTGTCTATTATCTCCTGTGGAGTAGTCCGGTTGAGGTCAGTGGCAAGCTTTTCCTCTGCTGCCACATCGGCACGACTGTCCCTGCCCTTAATTTCCGATTCCGGTACGGATGGAATATCAGACTTATAACTGTCTTTATTGACGAGATCTCTTACGGCCGCGTCGCCAATGTCAGCAGGAACCGCCGTTGACACCGTATCTTCCGGAACGGGCGGACTATCCTTCACACTGTTTACGGCGGCTCTTACCACCGTTTCTGTAACTGGTTCCACGCCTCCGGAAATCTTTAACAGCTGTATTGACGGCGAATCGTTTCCGGTCTTAAGCAGAATGCCGGATGAGGGATGCTTTCTCGCCGTGCTGAGCGCTTCATCCAGTGAGGTCACCACAAGAGTTTCACCGTTCCGGCTTTTCTGAAAAAGCGCCGCCTGTGCGCCAGTAGTGATAATGCGCCTTTCGGTACCCCGACTTAATTCACCGCTTTCGGGGCGAAGCGGTACCATCGTCAGGCCCGCTGCTTTACCGTTACCGTCGTACACCGGCAGGGCAAGATGAGGCTCAGGAAATTTTCGTGTCGGTGGAATGATACGGGCTGTAACCGGACTGCCGCTAAGGCCGTTTGAGCGCAAAAATGCGCGGCCAATTGCCGTTTTTGACGCGGCCTGCCCCATCGCCCAGATCTGCCTGGCCTGAACGCGCTCCGGCTCAGGCATCAGCGCGTCATGCGCCGTAACTGGCCTCTTTTTTTCGGTCTTAAGCGTCTTCGTCCACCCTATTTTGTCGTCGGTAACAATCTGGACGTGGTCCTTCGCGCGCGAGACGTTAATATAAAATGCCCGTGCGCCACTCATTAGCTCTCGGGCGCCCTCAATGCCTTCAAGCGCCAGTGAGTAGCGGGCGCTTGCGCCCTGTGCGCCATAGCCGGTAACCGCCCAGCTGTAGTCCACGTGCCGATCTGCAATCGTAGTCGCCGGATCAATGACCTTTACGCCATTGCCGTTACGCAGAACAATTTCACCGGTATCACGCAGTTCCTCAACGCGATACTGTTCATGTGCAGCATGACCGGCCTGCTTCTGTGTTTTACTCAGGCGGACACTGTCACCCGTGCGTAGCTCAATTGAACGGGTTTCAAAAACCTCAATTTCCGTAGCGTTAAGTTCCTGTGGGGACCAGTAGTGAGTGCGGCCTGCCTCATCCTTCAGGATGATGTTGCTGTTGTCCTGATCTACGCCAGTAACGTGCAGATACCGCTGATTTGCCATAACCACCTGTCCGACTTCCCAGTCATCGATGCGGTTAAAATCGTGCCGACCGCCATTAATGCGGTCCAGAACAGGTACTGAGCGGCATTCGTCGCCCAGCTCTCTTGTTATCACCATCGCCTCATGAATACCCTCATTGATGGCTTTTCGGTCTGCGTGGAGCTGTACCATGATCATGGTCTGCTCCCTTGCCTCATCAGTGCGGCTCATAAAGTCAGCCACGATTGTGGAGACCGGGTCTGCTGACTCGATAATTGATCCGGAGGGAACCACCGTTCCCGTTCGCCGGGGGACGACGTCCGGAGAAACATTCTCGATATTTCTGAGCGCGCCGGCGAAATCATTACCGATGATGCTGTACACCGCAGACTTCAGGTCCGTATCGCGCTGGCGCACGATTTCCTTCATCACCGCCACGTCAATCGGACTCCTTTCCTGCATCAGCTGGAACGGCGCACCGCTCTCTGGCGACTGTAGCTGCGCAACGTCCCCTACTGGTACGGCGCGACCGTTGCCGGCAGCGATCGCGCGGTACGCCGCAGCGGTATCCTGGTTACCAATCATGGAAGACTCATCGATAAGGAACAGCATATTGTCATAGCGTACGTCCTCACCGGCCGCGCTGCGCATCTGCCAGTCCAGCACAAACGATTTAAGCGTCTGCGCATCGATGCCGGTGCCCGCCATCTCTTTGACTGCCCGGTGAGTCGGCCCCAGGCCAACTATGACCGGACGCGCGTCAGCCGGTAGAGTCTCGATTGCTGCCTTTACCGCATTGAACTGTGTAGTTTTACCGACGCCTGCATACCCCTGAACAGCTGTAAACCGGTCCGGACTCTGCAAAATCAGTGAGGTAGCCTCTTTCTGGCCCTGAGTCAGACCAGACAGAAGAGCAGGATCTACCTGTGCCATCAGCGGCATCTGTGTATTTTTGCCTCGCTCAATCTCACCCAGGATGGCTTTTTCCATCTCCCAGGTTAAACGTGCAACGAAGTGAGGCCCGGAGCCGGTCTCAACCTCAATGAGGTCGCCTTCCCTGACCTGCCGGTTGATTTCGTTTTCAATAAGCGTCAACTCATTGTTAAACGTCAGCGCCTCCTCAATCAATTTTGTCCACGGGAATGCGACTTCCCGCATCTGCGCCACACTTCGCGTCACGGCTTTCTGTGCATCAGAGAACAGCTGCTTATTCAGCATGTCTACAGCCTCACTCGCATCCTCCTTACCGCTTGCCTGCCGGACCAGTGATAACGGCGAGCGCGTAGAGCGCATGCGCCCCAGTTTCTCTTCCGCACGGCTCAGGGCTTCACCTGTAAAAATTTCTGCTTCATGGCCTGACTGCGCCAGCGCATTAACAATGTTCACCGATAGATCCTGTGCACCCAGGCTTGCAAGCACCGTCCCACGGTCATTGTCCCGGCTACCAGGTGCGCTGACATATCCGTAACTCACATAAAGCGGCCCGGATGTATCCAGCCGCAGCGGTTTTTTCTGTCCTTCACGCTGTACTATGAGTGTTTCTTTTTCAATGGACGTGACCGTGAGGCGGTCGCGAGCCTTTAGACCCGACTGTTTATCACCAGCGAGTGCAAACAACTGCTCCCCAGTAGAGACCTCTACCTCACTCTGCTTAAATAGCCGCCAGTCACCTGAGAGGGAACTGAGCTTTATTCGTGACAGCTCGCCATCGCTGTTAATCAGGGAAACCATACGTGTTTCATCATGTACGCGGTCAATAACGTAATGATGCGTTTCGTTTTTTTCTGACCGATCTTCCAGCACCATTCCGGCGCGGTAGGTCTGTGGAAGACGGCGCTCTTTGGCTGTCATAAATACAGGTATACGCGTTAAGATACTGACCGACTCCTGCCCAAGTCTGCCAGCATTCTTCAGCTCATTCCTGATAACACCGGTTAGTTGAGCCTGTTCACGCGGACCGGTTACAACAGCAGTAACGGGCCCATCAGCGGGGTCCATTCCAGCGTAACGCTCTGCCAAAGCCTGATAGCGGTCGCGCTTATCCTGAATACTGGTTACGCGAACCTCTATACCGTCAGGTGTAGCATTCAGGCTCTGACGCTTTATGCCTGCAGCTGTCAGTACGGACAGAGCGTTCGCATTTGACTGCCGCCCGGCGCTATCCAGAAAGAGCAACTGTGCATTCTGCAACTGCGCCTCACCGGTAAGAACCAGCATTTCTTTCAGGCTGAGCTTTTCCGCACTTTCAACGATGACTGTACTCTGTGGCATCAGGCTGAAGGTGCCATCGAGCATGCGGCTGCGGTGGATTAGCCGATCTTTTAGCTCTGGTGATTTGGCAAAGCTGAGTGCACGTTCTGCTGAACTGGCCAGTATGCTGACCTCACGCCCCTGATCACGTGACATTGTCACCAGTTCCTCGGTGACTTCACGCAATCTCCCGACTGAAGCAGGTGCGTTGATGATAACGGCAGGCTCCTGAACAATGTGTTTAAGGTGTTCCGGAGAGGGATTCCCGTTGTGTTTAAAATTAACTACCTTATTCTCTTTCAGAATATCTGTAGCCAGCGACTGAACTGACAACTCATCCAGCAGATGTATGTGCGAAGTAAACACGCCTTTATCGCCATCAAGAGGCACGAGCAGGTTGTCATGAATCGACTGATCCAGCGCTCTGCGCAGGTCCGGAATGCTGTTCTGCAGTTCACCAGCGTTATGAGCAGTCAGCAGAAGATCCCCATAAGTAAATCGCGTCTTACTGTCGCTCAGTACTGAAATAGCGGTGCGTACAGCCTCCATCGCTTGCAAGGGCGCATCCTGTATCTCAGTGGCTTCAGGCCTGAGTTTTTCACGTTCGCGGGCGTCATTTATTACGCCCTGAATATCAAAGCCAACATCCTCCATCTGACGCTGCCAGCGCGCCTGTAACCGGGCTCTGCCGTCGGCGGTTTCGGGCTTGGCGATCGGCTCATCTTGAACCTGTGCTGACGGCGTTGATGGTTCTTTTTCCGATGCTGCTGAAAGTTTTTCCTTAGCCATTCCGTCACGTTCCAGCGCAGGCTCAGCTGCTGCACGTGCGGTTGAGGATTCTTTCTCGGGCGGTACTATTGTAGCTTCTTCTTCGCCATAGCGACTGATATCCTGCTTGCGTTGCCGGGTATCGAGTGCAGCGATGTCACGGCTTTTCAGCGAGGCATCCTCGCCGGCGCGCGCATTAATCTCCCTGTGACGCGAGGAAAACTCGTCCAGCACCTCTTCTGTAAAACCCTTTATCTCCCACAAATCATGACGCCCGCCGGTAGGGACTGTGTCATAACCAATGGCTTCTATTTTTCCCTTCATCACATTGCGGTAGATTTTGCCGTACGTTATCTGGTTGCGGTACGCTGTCTCGATGAAGCCAGCGCCGTGAATAGTATCGGTGGCCAGCGCCTTCCATTTGCCATCCAGCTCAGTGACGTTGGCCACCACCGCATGCGTGTGGATCAGCGGATCAAGGTTACGCGAGGTGTCATGCGTGAAAAGTGCGGCGACCATTTTACCGCTGGTTACGATGCGCGTGACGCCCTCCTTAGTATCACGGGCACTTATCGTCTGCTCCATAATAGCCAGAGTCTCTTTTACCGCATCATGGTGCGCCTCCAGCAGGCGTTTTTCGCCGCCGGCAAGGATAAGCATTGAGACGCTTTTAGGAGCCGAAAAAGTAAAGTCGTGACCTGGACGATGTATGTGTGCGCCCTGCATCTCCTTACCCAACGTAACGCCGTTAGGCAGGTCGCCGTGCAGAATGCCCGTAAAAGTATCCAGGTCAACCGGTCCCTCAAGGCCGAGTTCACGCGCGCCCTCGCCCATCCATTGCGTAGGCATGTCGTCCAGAAAATAGTAGTTATCCTTAATGCTGTAATAGCCAGCAGCATCGGCGGCCGAAGCCACCGGAGCAACGGTCATCATCGTTCATACCCTCCCGGGTCCAGGCTGTCACTCATCTCCTGATACACCTCGTAGTCATCTCGGTGTCGCAGAATGTTTTTTTCTTCGTCGGCCATGCGGGCATTGGCATCTCCATATGTTTTGGCGTCTGCCTCTTCGCGCTTTTCCTGGTCAGTTTTTCGCGGGCTGATATGCCGGACAATGAGGCGTCCACCGTCATCTTTTTCCATCTGCATGTTCAGCTCTGGAGCCTCACCCCCCGATGTGTCGCCGTCAGTTTCAGTCGTGCCTGCCGTATTGCCGGTCTGCAGCCTCCGGATTCTGTCCAGCGGAGAAAGTCTCGGAGGGGAGTCAGGCGGTGCAACAACCGGTACCGATGGGCCTGGCTTTGTCTCTGCTGTCTGGTCCGAAGTGGGTTGTCTGTCTGGTAGCTGCTTTATCTGAGACGTACTCAAGGGTTCAGCCGCGGCGCGGCGCGCGAACGGTCGGACGTTAGAAGTGGCCATCATTTCGCTGGCAGAAGCGGGTTCCTCTTCTGTCGCTTTCACTTGCGTGGAAACTTCGCCGGCAGGATCAGCTTTGCATTCAGCAGACACTGCTGCCCCCTCTGTGGGGGATTCTGATATCACTGGGGCTACAGTCGGCGAGGCAGGTGCAGGATCAAGCACAGCAGTGGCGGAGGTGTGATCACTGTCTTCCTGTATTTCTTCGCCGGTCGGAAACGAAATGTTCGCTGCGCGAGCACTGCGCTCATTGCTCTCGATGATGCGCTCAAGCTCCGGACTCAGCCGGTCGCGGAATTCGCGCTCAATCAGCGCCGGGTGATACTTTTTCTGTTTGCGGTACTTAAGGCTCAGCTTGACCACCGGGTATTCGCCTGGCAGGCGCACATAGAACTGAAGGTTCGGCATTTTCATGATCTGGTCATAGTCCACGATAGGCTCGTTGACCTTGTCCTTACTGATGGAGATACCGTCGCGCACCTGATCAAGACCGTAACTGTTCTGTTCGCGCGGCTCGCGACGGCGCTGATGTCCCAGCTCCTCCTCTACGATTTTTGCCACCTCAGCGCTAGGTGAGCGGCCGTAGGCGCGGGTGTTCAGCAGGTCAAAAATGGCTTTGGCCATTTCGCGGCCGTAGATGTGTATAAGCTGCGGCATGTTCTGAATGCCAATCACGAAGCACGCCCCGAACTTTCGTCCCTCGGCCAGCGTTTCGTTAAGCTCCGGTATCTTCTGCAGGCCGGTAATTTCATCGCCGACGATCCATACACGCCGCTCGCTGTCCTCGCCCATGCTCTGAAGCAACAGCGTGACCATCGACAGCCACATAGATATAAGCGGGCGCACAGCTTTGCGATGGCGGGCCGTAGTGGAGATAAATAGCCAGCTGCTGTCGTACTGCGAGTCGGTCATCCACTCGCGGATGCTGAACTCCGGCTTACCCTCCTTGTCCAGACCCTGCAGGTAGCGCAGCGACTTTGCGTAGTTGGTCAGCACCGAGCGGATAGAGATGGCAGTCTTCTCGATTTTTTCCTCGACCAGGTTGGCGGACGGGGTGTTTTTGAGAAACTCGCGCAGGCTTTTCAGATCGATGGAGAGACAGGTCTTCAGGAACGTTTCGATGCTGCGGTCAGGACGGGACGCGAACTGCATGGCCGTGTCGCTGAAGATGGTGCGCGATGAGGACACCCAGAACGGGTCGGAGTCACCCTCAACCGGCATCAGCGCGGCCGTCATGTTCTCGTAGTCCACCACGTCCTGCGCCTCGCGCCACAGCACCCAGTTCTCACAACGCCTGTCGTGCGCGTTCAGAATTTTGTCCACGCGCTCGTCGTAGTGGGTTTCAATAAACGTACCGCCGGAATCGTAAACAATCGCCCGGTCGCCGCGCCGGCGGATATAGTCCAGCAGCCAGCGGATGAGCGTGGACTTGCCCACGCCAATGGTGCCGTGAATGAGATAGTTCATAACCTCAGCGTTCTTCACCATGTTCAGGCCGCCAATCTGCAGATCGGACTTCTCACCGGCCTTTTTCAGCAGCCGGTTAACCTCTTTAGGCTGGTCAGTAAGGGTCATGCCCGAGATAAACTCGTCCTCACTCTCCTTCTTACCGATGCGACCCACATACCAGGCAATAAGGCACCAGAGCAGGCTGGCGGTGATACCACAGGCGCTGGCGATGAAGCGCAGGTTCGTCAGAAACTGGCGGCCCATGTCCTGCATCCACGGATTGGCCAGCAGCTGCGCCGGCGTCAGCTTCATCGTGCACAGCTGCGCACCTTCATCGCAGTGCCAGAAGATGTCCCACGTGGCTTCGGCCGCACGCGGAGACAGGCCCAGCAGTGAGTGGCTTGGCCACGCAGCCCAGTACCAGAAGCCGTTACGCAGCACATCGTCGGGCGTCGTCAGCCAGAACAGCACGCCGGTGGCCGCCACGAACAGCAGTAGCATCCAGTGGAAAATCCAGTTGCTGACCTGGGCAAACATGCGCAGCCGGTAGGCTGTCATCTGGCCGCCCTGCGTCAGGTATTTGGGTTTAAAACTCATGGGGAACTCCGGAAAGCACGCAGGCGCAGCCCGCCCGGAAAAACCGGGCAGGCTGACGGCAGAAAAAAAGTGGCAGAAAGGGGCCGCTCAGGCCCAGGAAATTATTTCAGCGTGACGGACGCTGGGGTGCGGATAAGCCCCGTACGGCGCAGCAGCCAGAAGCCAGATATCACGGGAATCCAACAGGCGAAGATGGCCAGATTCCAGCAGACCAGCGTGAGCGCGGAAAGTACGCAGCCAGCAGTCATTACCAGCAGAAACATCAGCAGCGTGATAACGCCCGGGGGCATCATGTCGCCCTGCACCATACGGGTGGCGAGGTCCCTGGCAAACAGCTGGCTGTGCGACATGATGGTTTTTACGATATCCGGCCCGAACTGCCACAGCACGATGGCGCTCCAGGCGAAACACAGGGTTAACCAGCTAACAAATGTGCGTGCCGCACCATTAAGAGGGAGCATAGGTATTTCCTTCAGAAAGTTAAGAATGGAGGGTCAGTACAGGTACAGCAAAGGCCCGGACGCGCGCCAGCCGTGCAGAAGCCTGCATATGAAGCTTGCGTGGGAATTAATTGTGGAATCTAAGCCACGCTTCCGCTGGCCCGAATTTCCGGGAGTGCGTAGGAAAAGTGAGGTCCCGTAAGGGAGGAGGGCAGCACCCGTGGTGTTGATGCTGCCCCGGTGTCAGCTGCCCGGGGGCGCTGACGGGGGTCGGCAGGCGCCCCGTTGTCAGGAAAGATTTCTTATTTCTCCTTAAGGCGCGTGCCGCCGGTTTTACAACCAGCCTTTACTTAATACCAGGAATTTCAGCAACCTGCAAGCTGCCAAACTATTATGACTTTACCCTGTGTTATTACAGAATTAGCTAAGCAGTGCTTTGGGCTACATGATGCCGGCGACCGATTTAGCCAGCTGCGCTTCAAGAACAGGTTTTGCCTCTTCAAACTTCAGGTTCACTTTATTAGCGTTTGAAACGACACGGGTCTGATATTTCATACGATTACCCTCTTCACTGCTGGTCTGCAGCTTGATGCCAGAGTTTCCCTGACGAAGCGCTGCAACATTATCCGTCGTTACTGCTGCTTTGCTGCGTTCAGAAATCTGTAGATCGGTCACCATCGTAAAGTTAGTATCCTCGACCAGAGCATCTGCTGCCATTCCGGCAAGCCCTGCGGCCAGACCTATACCCAGAATTGCTCCACCGGAGTTACTGTTGTAAGCAGTGATACCGGCGCCCAGAGCGGCACCTGCAGCAGCACCTTCATATCCTGTCGACAGGAAGCTTTGTGCCTGCCGCAAATCCATCTTTTCTGCTTTCAGCACATTGGCCTGAATCCAGTAATAGGCAGTATCAGGACTGGAGGTCACGATATAGCCTTTTGCACGCAGGTCCTGCGCCAGCATTTGCTCAAGATCACTCATGTCTTTATCGGAGGTATTTCGTACCTGCAGATAAACCGTTTTCTGACTGGAGGGTTCCAGCCAGACGGTCTGGCTCATCTGCGTTTTGACATCGAGATTGCGCTTTTTAATAGCTGTACTCATGGCACTACAGCCGGAAAGCATAAGACAGGCAGCAGCAGTCGCTGCCACGAAGACATTGCGGTTTTTCACAGGTTCATCCTTATTTAACAAAGAAAACGGAAATGGCGCGCCCCTGGGCACGCTGTATTAATTGGAAGTGTTTATAAAGAAAACCCCTTCTGCCTGAGTGGCGGAAGGGGCATTAGCGGGAGGTGAGTATACTCAGATGCTTTTAATAATTTTGGCGAATTTGCTCATTGCGCCAGCGATACCATAGCGTGTTAATTCTGAACTGATAATAGCCTGCATGATAAGATGACTTATCAAAAGCACGAATGGCGCGGCATAAAATAACTGCGGATTCCAGGCTGCCATTAATGCGAACATGCCATTGCCAAAGATTGCTGCTATACATGTATTTTTGTATGTCCGACTTAACTTCTGCACCAGTAGCGATTTACTTCTCACTGTCTGAGGTATAGCGGTCAGCAACAGAAACGGAGTATAAGTCATAGCCATAATCGCTAATGATAAGATTAGTGTGAAGCCACCGAAGGCCAGCGTCAGCCCCTGATAATGCAGCGTCGGATTAATCCACACATCGTCTGGCGGCACAAAGCTATAGATGATGTATGCGAACGATAATGCATACAACGATAAACAGGTTACCGGAAAAGCAGCACTCAATTTCATTGCATCGAGTGCATTTGGAACCTGCTGTTCGCCAGATGCAAAACTATTAAGCAGATAATCTGCATCCTTCTTGATATCGCTATACATCATCCCAGCCCCCTTACTTATCCGGCACGCCGTCTAAGCTCCGCTATTTTTCTATCAAAGTCATCGCCCAGATTATCTTTGGGTTTCTGGCCCTGCTCATTTAACTCTTTATTATGACCCGCTTTAAAATTTCCTTTAGCAGAATCATGTTCGTGCTTAAGTATATCACTGGACGTCTGAACAGTAGTTTTATTTTCAGCGATTTTACCGTCGTTTTCCCTGAGAGTTTCCATAAGGCCAGATCTTTGAGCTGCGACCTGATTGGCGACGTTATTCTGAATGCCGGCGCCGGCGGCCTGCTCGCCTATACGCTTTGACCCACTGCGGAAATCTTCTCTCATTTCCTGTGAAGGTGCACTGGCAGGAACGCTGAGATTTCGCTCTCCCTGCCGCGTGCTGACTTCAGTTGGCTGGCCTTTTCTGACGACAGCTTCCTGTGACGTACCTTCAGCGGGTACACGACTGTAAGCCGGTGAGCTTCCCGACAGGGCCTGTCCGGAAGTCTGTGCTCCGGCGGGAAGCGTGGTTCCACGGTCTGCAGATATCCCTGCTGCATCCAGTGAGCTTGCCGGCTGCAGCGGCTCACTATTAACCTGGTCAGTCCGTGCGCCATAGTTCTTCATGATTTCGGGTTCAAGCCGTTCATGCATAAATTCGGTGGCCGCGCCCTGAGCGCTTCTGACGTTTGTCAGGATGTTCTGCGCATCGCTGCCATACTTCGCGATAGTCCAGTCCACGAACTCCTGATTGTAGTTGGCGTCCAGGCTGGCACTCTGCGTCTGTGAAAGAGTGGCCATGCGGCTGAACTCCTGACTACGCGTGCTGCTCTCAGTGTACTGATGGTACTGACTCTTCGCATCATTGAGAGTCGCTGCAAACTGCTGAGCGTTAGAGCTGGACTGATTATCAGTATGACTCCCCGAATCGCTCAGGCGGGTTGATGTCACCATATCCATACCTTCGCGGAAATCACGGGCCTCCTGACTGCTCTGATCGCGGCGACTATCACGGCCCTCTGAGTGGCTGTCCTGCGTTCCATGCGAGCTGCCGGTCGTATGACGAAGGTCAGCACTGACACTGGCTTCCCCTCCTGCACTCACGCCAGTCGCCCACTTGCCGAGTTTACCCGCCAACTGATCACCGGTATCAAATTTAACCTGTCCCCTGACACCCGTGCCTGCACTTCCCTGATTAGTGATGTCCATCAGCTGGTTATATGCCTGCTGCTCAGAGACATTATGCGACTTCGCATAGTTCTCAACGGCAGACTGCATTTTGCTCGCGCCTTTAGAGACATTCGTTGCCACACTGTTGTCGCTGCCCTGCGTCATGCTCTCGCTATTGCCGCTCTGCTGTGTCAGCTGGTTCATCTGCTGGAAACCGCTGGTCACGCTGTGGTTATAACCATCAAGCGAACTCTGCGCCTGCTGTTGCGCTTGCCGTGCCTGCTCGGAGAACCCGCTGCTCGCGAGTGAGCTGAGCCGCATGCTGACAGGCAGGTTTGATATCGCCTGACTGGTATCCACTACGGTGTGTCCGTCCGCCGTCTGCGTCATCATCGCGTTATTGCCGGTCTGGAAGCCCTGAGACCCGGAGCGGCGCAGCATATTAGTATCAAACTTGTTGGCACTGACGTTATCCATCGACATGTTGTTAAACGACCAGTTGCCGTCTGCAGTCGTGGAGGCCTGTCCGCCAGTCGCAAACGCCGCCGAACTCATCACTCCACCTACGGCCTGAGAAGCCACCGACGCAGCGCCTTTGGTCAGGAAAAATGCGAGCACCGGTATCGACATGCTCAGATAGCCCGCGATGTTGGCCGCGTCTGAGTGCTGCAGGGCGACCTGATCCTGATTGGCCAGCACCAGCGGCGTGGCACCGGTCTTCGTCTGCAGATAGAAGTTGGCCAGTGAGTTAAGGATAGCGAACATCACCGGCCACATGGTGAAGTAAACGAAACCGCCGGCGTACAGCTTCAGCGTTTTAAGCCCGAAGATGTCATGGTTTACCAGCGCAAGCGCAATCACCAGCGGGAATAGCGCAATCAGTACCAGCATCATCAGTGACTGGAACATTGGCAGTGTACGTGCGGCTATCACGCCGCCCGCGCCCCAGCTGATGCGCTGTTTGGTCATGCTGGACTCGGTAGCCAGATTCAGCAGGTTGGCCGTATCGGAAGAGCGCGCCGCAAAACCTTTCCAGCCGTCACGGATTGCTGCATTGGTGATGTTATTACGCATAATCTGCGCGGCGCTCAGGCCACCTGCATAGAAGAAGTTGTAGCTATCATCCATTGCGTTGCCAAGCAGTGTATCCCCGCTGACGCGGCTACCGAACACGCGAGTTGCCAGCGCATGCCAGGTTGTACCGCCGATGCGCACGTCAGCCCCGATCAGGTTTTTAACGACGGCAGCCGCCTGCTGGCAGGTAATGAACTGCCGGCCGCTGCCTGTATCCTGGTACAGACCGCGTAGCGGACTCGGGTTATTCGTAATCAGCGTCAGCGGATCGGTGCTGTTCAGCAACTGTGACACGGTGTACTTATTATTCAGCAGGATATCGCCCACCACGCAGTTTTCCACGTAGTCGGTAAGCATTCCGGCCAGCTGCGGATTCTGTGACCGGAAGTCCGTAGTCTGAGCAACAATCTGTGAACCGAAAAGCATGCCAGACTTCGTATAGGTCAGCGAGTCCGGCCGCGAGAAGCTGTACTCATAAAGCTGCGCCACCCCGAACTGCACGGACGTGGTCAGGCCGGCGATGAAGGCCAGGCCGGCCGGCACGTTATCGACCTGATAAACTGCCGCCGGGTCTGTAACATCAAGTATCTGTATGCTGCGTTTCGGAACGAGCAGCACCGAGGTGATGACAAAAAAGATGGCCAGCCAGCTGGCAAACACCATCGGGTTGCGCGATTTGATAAAGCTGAAGATCACGCCCAGTACGCCGAAGAGTCCGGCGATACGTTTTAACGTGTCATAAGTGTCGCTGCCGATGACGGTGACGACGCCATTAAACACCTGCCGCCACATGTCACCGCCGTAGATGGTCCAGACCTCAGTCATTGCCCGTTCCCCACTGATAGTTGCCCTGATAGGACGTCGAGATAATGGTCGATACCTGCTGCTGCAGGTACTGCATATTGCGATCGATGCCGTCCAGTGCATTCTGGTCGGCGGTGCTCTGCAACTTCATCTGTGCCAGCAGCGAGGTAGCAGCCAGCACATTGTTGCGAAGTTCGCCAGCCGCCTGCTCGGGGAAATTTTTACCAGCCAGAGACTGGCTCGCCTGCTTTACCAGCTCCTGCAGATACTGAATCATCATGTCCTGCGCAATAAAATCGGCGACCTGTATCAGGTAGGTAGGGCTCATGCCCATGCTGCGTGAGTTAGTCAGGTATTTCAGCACCGGCACAGAGGTGGTATTAATGAAGCCCTTCTCTCTGTCAGACAGGCCAGTGTCAGCGGTGAGCTTGCTGTCGATGGAAATCATCAGGTTCCTTACCTGCGTCACCAGTGCCACGTCGCTGCTGACCGTGACGCTGGCCACCGTCGGTCCGAGGCACAGGTCCTGTTCATCACAGCCGTACATTTTCGCGGTGCCGCCACGCATAAGCACGGTAATAATGTCGCGGTTATCAACGAGAGGCGTCAGAACGGTGACCTGCCCCGCTTTGTTAAAAATGATTGAACCCACCACGCTCATCACCAGTTCTTTCAGCTGGCGGTTACCATCAAACAGATGGTTGCGGCCCAGCGCGTCCCAGATGAGATTCTTATTTTTCAGCACCTGATCCTTCATACTGTCGGAAGCTCTGCCGGTGACGCTGTCACCCTGACCGCCCACCGTGCAGCCCTGACGAGATGCCGCCCAGTCGGAAAAGATGTTGCTCTCACCCGCAATGTCCTGACAGATTTTCTGGTTCGAAACCTGAGACACCGGCCACAGACCGCCGATGATGCCCTGCGCGGCCTGACAGGAACTCATGTTGGCGGAGTTCACGTCGGAGGCCAGCTTTTGCAGAAAGTCTTTGGCCTGCTTGAGCTCCGGCACCATCGTCTGCAGTGCCAGATCAAAGGCGTAGCCCGCCGCATTACTCATAATCTGCTTAACGAAGCGCTGCAGTTCGGCGCCATTGATGTAGGAAAACGCGCCCAGATAGGAGTCAATGCCGCCGCAGCCGGCGTTGAGTGACGGTACCTGCATCGAGATGAGCTGTACCTGTTTGACCGGATTACGCAGATAGATAGAGCCGCCGGTAACATAGCCTGCGGCCTGCCCCTGCCATGCCTGCGCCTTTGAGACGTTGCCGTCAAAGCCGAGACTGCCAAAGTAGCCGTTCAGGTCGCCCTGCACGTCGGCAAAGGCCGGCGCACTCAGTGTAAGAGCGGCCAGAACGCCTGTTAGGAACTGACGCAGATTCATGATGTTTTCCCCGCCTGCAAGTGTGTACGTTCTGTCATTGAAAACTCCGTTCATTCATAAATCCGTGCCGCCGCAGGGTAATGCTGGCCAGTACACCGCAGCCGAAGCCGCCGGCAAGAGAAATAAGGAAAAGCAGCGGGTAGAGCTGAAGGCCACTGAAGATCAGCGCATCAGAACCGTAAGTTATGCCATCCATTCGGCCGGCAATTTCGCAGCCCAGCCAGGCATAAATGGCAGCAGCGGCCAGTAGCGAAGCACAGACAAGCAGCAGCGCCGTCTCAATTCGTGAGAGCGTTAAAGGTTTTTCAGTCATGGGTATTCCGTGAGCGGCACCGCCGCCAGTGTTACTGCGGGGTAAGTAAGGTACTGCTCGGAACCGGACCCAGAGTGTCCGGCGGGAGGTTATCAATATCGGCTTCGATCATCTGTGCCAGTCGCTGACCCATTGTTCCCATATCCGTTTCCCCCTGAAACAGCGGATAGGCGACATTGGTGTTTACGTTAACCATAAAGGTGGTCGGCGTGGCGATAGGTAGTCCGTTGCCGAAGAACGTCAGGATCTCACCGGCAATCGGTTCATTCAGTCCCACTTTACGCGGGATAAGCGCCACCGGAAAGGCCGTATCCCCGTAGCCGTCAAGGCTGTAGGGATACACCTTGATTCCCTCTTCATCGGCCCAGGCCTTCAGCTTCGGGTCGAACTCCGCGCTGTTCTTACAGCTGCGCTGCATAAAGACCACCACCGCATAATCGTTCAGGTTTACCTGCCGCCCGTCGGTGAGGGAAATTATTCTGGGGGGCTTTACGGGTGCCGAACGCACCGGGCGGGTCCCGGGCAATCCGAAATCCGGAAGCTGCGCGCCTCGCTGCCCCTTCGCCTGCTCAAGCGCAGCAATGTCCGAGGCCACGGACGCCTGTGCGAATACCGGCAGCGTTAGCAGTACCGTCAGCAGCACATTAAGCCTCATGATGGCCTCCCCGGCCGCCGCGCGACCTTCGCCAGGCAATCAGCTCCGCAATGAGGCCCAGCGCAACCAGAATCAGACAGACGACTGAGGTGCTGGTAAGCACGTCGTACGTGAAGCTGACGGACCACGCCAGCAGCTGGCGCAGGCAGTTAAAAATAATGCCCGCCATAAACAGCGTAATGATGAGGGGAAGTCTGTTCATACGTTTTCTCCATTTGCCCGGCGGCGGAAATGTCTCACCGCCAGGCCTGATATGACGGAAAGCACCACGCCGGCTTTATAGAGGGACAGCAGCGTGTCATTAGTCTGCGCCGCCCATGCCTCGCGGCTCACCGCCGCCTTTACGCACATGGCTGCCGGGGGTGCAGGCCTGATATCACTGCTGACCGGTGCGGCCTTATCCCGTGATGTATCAGGAACCGACGGCCAGGTCTCCACGCGCATGGCCTGCGATACACAGCCCCACACCTGTCCCGCCGGGGCGTCACGCACCAGCGCTTCGGCCTCCTTCAGCAGCCACTGTCCGGCGCCTCCCGGACTATGTGCACTGAGCAGGAAAAGCAGAAAAAACAGCAGCGCCGGATGGATCACCAGCGTCTGCAGCAGGAAGTTTTGTATCTGGCGCGCAGCGCGCAGCCGCCCGTGCCAGACAGGAGAGAGTGTCAGCATAATCAGATCCTCAGAAGTTAGGCTTAAAGCCGGTGGCCACATTGAGAAAGCGCTTCGCCAGGTCGTCCTGCGTCATAAAGCCGTAAGCGAGCGGCCGGAAGCTTTTTGACTTCGGGTCAACCAGGAACAGCGCCGGATAGTGGTTGATCCCCATGCGCGCGCTCTGACCGCCGTCCGGCCGGCTGTCGGGCACCTGCGGCGACACAGTGCCATCCACGCTGACCGGTATCAGGGAGATGTGGCGCAGGCGGGCAAAGTCCGCCACCACGCCGGCCATCTGTGCATCAATCGGGTCACCGCCGCGGTAGAAGTAGAACAGCCCGTACTGGCCGGCAAGCTGGCTGATGGCCTGTGTCTGCTCCTGCTGGTCCCGCGCCTGCTGCAGTGGCGCGGTGCTGTTGTAGTGCGGATGGTCAAGGTTGTAGTCAAGGTCCGGATGGTCAAGCTGCGCCACGGCAAAGGACTGACTGAACATCGAGGCCCGGTCGGTCCAGAACTTCTGCCAGCGCAGGAACGTGGCTGTATGCTCTGCGGACGGATGGAGGATGGCATTGTTCAGTGCCTCCTTTGTATACTCCTTAAGTACGTCCGCCTGCTCTGACGGTGACAGCCTGCTGAAGTCCGGCACCTGCGGTGCAGGTTGTGGTTTTGGCGCTGGCGGGTCCGGCTTTTTCTTCGGCTCGTTGTACCAGTGCCAGCCGGTAAAGGGATCGGCAGGCGTCACCACCTCGTCAGCAGCAGGCGCATCGTCCGCCACCGCCTGTCCGGCGCACACAACCATCATCATGGTAATCAACAGTCGCTTCATTATTTACCTCCTGTCTGCGCATTGACCTGAGCAGCTATGCGGTCTTTTGCCTGCTTGATCATCGTCGCTGAGTCAGGGATTTTCTGGTTGGCCATCAGGTCGCTATAGAAGTCCTGGAAGTTGATCAGATCAAAATTGATGGCCTGCAGTTCAGGCACAGTGATGCCGCGACAGTTGGGAGAGTCACCACTGCCAAAACTGACGTGCAGCTGGTCTCGACGGCCCTGCTCCTGGATGATGCGGGCGAGTTTGCCGCCGAATACGCAGTAGGCCTGTTTTTTCTGTACGCATACACCGAGCACTGCCTTGTTGCAGGCTTCGCCGACCAGAACAGTGACTTTTTTTGCCTTCGCCTTGCCGATAGCCATTTCGTCACTGTTGCAGTTGGCCAGCCCGGAGCTGTTTCCCCAGCCGGTATCAACGCAGCAGTTTGAAAAGCCAGCCATTGCTTTACGGCAATAGAGCGCCTGCCCCGTAAACGCTTTTATGTTGATCTGATCGCCGTTCTTCACGTCATCACCGGCAGAGGCAAGACCAGCAAGCTTGGCCACGGCAGTATCGAAGCCGTTGTCACCGGCACCGTCCGTACCGTCACAGTCGCCGCTCTGACAGAGGTACTGACCGCCGCACAGCAGGCCCTGAGAGCTGAAAGTGGTCTGGCACTGATATGTATCCTGTTCATACGTGCACGTACCGCCTTCAGCTTCAGTACAACCTCGGCCAGCTAAAGTGCAGTTTCGGTCAGACATGAGCTGAGCGCAGTTACCGGTCGAATTAACCGGCACGATGTAACTGTCCTGGTACTGCCAGCAGCCCTGTGTCTGGGTATAGGTCTGACCGTCAGAATCAACTGAGCGTGTACCACCCGGATCGGTACAAACGCTGCCGGTGCTGGCGGTGGCCTGGGATTTATCAAAGCTGCAGCTTTCAGACCAGGTCGTATCAGCCTTTTTATCTGACACGGTTACGTTATAAGTCACGTCGAGATGGAACAGGGTCGTGCCATTATTGATGTATTTCACTAACGTATCGTAGGGTGTATTACCACGGGAGGAATTCATGGTAACAATCGCTGTATAGGTCTGGCCTGCGTTGACCTGAACTCCGGCAATATTGATACCTACAGCACCCTTACCGTACTCAAGCGTGACATTGTTATTGAGCAGCGCCACGTAATAATAAAATCTAGGTGAAGTGACATAAGTAGGTGCCGGCGTATAAACAAGCTGCGTGGTACCGCTAACAAGCGTGGCCGTTTCCGGGAATGTAATATCTACCAGTACCTGTTTGTCCACACGACGTGCGTTTTTGAGCAGCATATTCATCGTCCTGGTTTCCGTGTGACTGGAGCCTGTGAGGATTATGCTGCCGGTGCGGGCACAGGTCTGAACCTGAGCCACGTCCCTGTCACATGTGAAGTTCTCAAATACTGACTTCGACACAACTTTCGCAGTGCACTGGCTGTTAGTACCGTCCACGATAGAGCCGCTGTTGGCTTCTGCATTCTTGCCGTTCTGGATAAAGTCAGCATTGGGATCGATGGTTACAGGCGGGTTCTTCGTTGAAGAATCCGTAACGGCCTGCCCAGCTTCATTACTTCCGATCTGTGTCTGCCCTTTATCCTTGATCCCACCATCACCGCCCTGCACGCCGCCGTAGTAGCCCCCCTGCGGAGGACTAGCCGTATAGCCTGGAATGACCGATGCAGGGTCTGTCCCCTTCGCCGCAGCAGTGCCCTGCCCCTTGTTTGATCCGGCATACCCCGCACCCGCGTTATAAGCGTCGCTCGTCGCATCTGCGAATGCGCCGGACGCTATCAGACATAAAGAAAGCAGCACGGCACACTTCATTTCGCTCCCTCCGCATCCTGCAGCAGTTGCCCGGCAGTGCTGCCACAATCTCCGCGCTGATTAACCTCTTCGAGTGCCTGCTTAACCGGCAGGCTGCCGTAGATAACGTCAAACCGACTGCCGCAGGTGACGACCAGCGCCGGCACGGCCCTGATGTTGTACTTTTCGTACAGGGTCGGGTCGATTTGCACCCCGGCCTGCTTATCTTTTTTGGACAGTTCGAACATCGTCTCAGCGGTCTGGCGAAAGTCGTTATTCAGAAGGCCGCGCAGCGTGGCCGGTATGCCGAAGCGGCGTGCATCCGCAAGCATCGGCAGCAGGCCCTCTGCTGGGATACCCAGACTCACGAAGTAAACAGCGCGCGGCGCGGGTCGTGCGGCGCTGTTCTGATCCGCCTGTGTTGCGGCGATTTCATTCTGCAGCTGCGAAACCCGTCCCTGCTGCGCATCCGGCAATGCGATATTCATGCCCTTCAGCTGGCTTTTGAACAGTTCCAGGTCCCGTTGCTGTTGTTTCATGTACGCCATATCATTGCCTGACACGACAGGCTGCTCTGCAGCATTCGCCATTTCTGCGCAAAGAAGCGCGGCGCCCGCAAGCAGCGCCGTAATCAGAGGTTGTTTCATGGTGAGTCCTTACAGATAAACGCAGTTACGCTTTCGCCACATGAGGTAGCCGAAATTCTTTTTCGTCGCCGGTGAGTTGTGTATGGAGCCCCAGAGCTGTGTCGTGGTGCCGAACGGATGACAGTCATTGGGTTCGGGATACATATTCACCATCTGGTAACGCCAGCGTGATTTCGGGATGATCGGGGACGGATATTCATAACAGACAGCAACATCCGCCCCGATAGTCTCCATCACCAACCCCTCCCGGTGTAGCTTGAAGGCCATGCGTTCGCTGACCAGCAGTGAGGCTTCCAGTGGTGAAAATTCGTTACTGGTAAAGCCCGTAAACGGATACATCGCCCCCTGAGCGCCGGCGCACCAGAACAGTGGGTCCAGCGGTACGCCAGCAGTTGAAGCAATGGAATCTGCAGCACAGGCCCCTTGCGCCAGCAGGTTATTAAACAGCGCGACTTCCGGGTTAAGGATCATGGCCAGTGTGCTGTCGTTCCACAGCGGGTCAACTTCTGACAGGTAAGCGATGTCCATATCACCGGTCTGCATACACCCTTCACTGGTGATGATGTTGAGCCAGTAAATCAGTGGATATTTGTACCAGTGCACGTGATAGAAGCTGCCGGGAGTGGGAGAGTCACTCTGCCCGCCGCGTCCGGCACCGGTGCGGCCGAGGTTAATCTTAAAGCCGCCCATATTCACCATGACCCCGGGTTCCCGCGTCACATCAGTAAGCGCCAGCGGCTCCCAGAAACCGATGGCCAGGCCCAGCCGGTAGAAAATCCCGTACGGGCACATCTGAATGGGTGAGGCTGGGTTCGGGGTATCCGGGTGCGCGCCTGAAGCCAGCTGGACACTGCCAAGCGACATCGGAAACAGACATTTCCAGCAGACGTCACTGATGGGATTTACCCAGCGTCCGTCGCCGGCGTTGCTGGTCGCTGCCATAACAGGCTTCGCCATGACGCCTGCTGTAAGCAGGCACATTATGAGAAGGAAGTGTTTCATTAATCTTTGACCTGCGATTTGTTACGGAGCCAGACGCACACCGGACCGTCCTCTGTGTCGTGTATGCTGCCAACAAACCATCCCTCGCCCCCGGGCCCGGACGGCTGCCACTGGCTGCAATCACCTGTTTTCCAGAACTCCTTCATCATCCAGCCAGGTGTGTCGTTTTCCATCCAGATGAAGGCGGCCGCCAGATTATGTGCGGAAAGCCAGGCCTCAAACTCGCCGGGCTGCGGATATTCATTGCCGTCAGCGGGCACAAAAAATTCAGGATGCGTCCAGCCGCCCCAGCGATCGCGCACGACCGGCTGAGCCGATATTTCAGCAGGGTGTGTCATAGGGTGAGATTCCGTAATGATGGCAGCGGAACTGCCGGGGTCAGATGTTAATCAGGCCTGCCTGCAGGGTGCAGGCTGAGGCGTACCGCAGCAGCGCAAGGAACGAACAGTCTGCGCATCGCGGGGAGGAAAATGTTTAGAGAACCTGAGCGTCGCGCCTGACAACGTACCATCCAGCTGCTTCAGCTCCCCGCTGACAACAGTCCGACCAGCTGCCGGTGTAATCATCCTTTTCGGCATCACGAAGCATCGCCTCAGCGGCTTCGTCACTCTGGCGCGGATTCAGATAGCGGGAACGCGCTTTTACGATGGCGATACCCACGCGGGCCCGGACAGCGTCAGGCAGCGGAACTTTTGCCCGCGGTTCAGTGCGAAGCGTAAACCCTTCAGCCTCCAGCGCGTCGCTAAACGCCGCCACCATGAATTGCCAGTAATGGCTGTTCGCCTCGGCAGCTGCCAGGTCAGCCATCTTTCGACTGCCAAACGGTGCCGGAGATGATGTGACAAAAGCCTCGCGCATTATGTCCGGCCGCTCAGGATTCATTCTCCTTCCTAAACGGATAAGGACGATGGCCATCGCCACCATGATAATGAAACCACCCACAGCCGGCAGGCCTGAAGTAAATGCACTGATGCTTTCGGGTGCCAGTGAAATTTCGGCACGGCAGGCAACTGGAACAGCATCAGTCAAGATCGGTTGCATGACCGGCTCAGGGTGCAACTGAGCAGGTGCCGCCTCGGATGAAGATGCAGATTGCTGCCAGTCATTCACCAGTCTATGCACGATATTAAATGGTGTATTGTCACTCACTTTAGTGCCACCTCCTCTACCTTGAGCATTTTGTCCGAGCGCGTAATGCGCACCGGCGTGTGCTCAAAACCGAATTTAGTTGTTAACGTGCCGTACTGGTCGAAGTACACCGGCTCATCCAGCGCTATGCTGCTGTCGTGCACGTTTCCTTTCACAAGGATGACCTTGAAATTCTGCTGCCCCGCGAGCTGCTGCTTCAGCCACGCCATCTGCTGCGGATTATCACCGTCCACGAAGTACAGCGTCTCGCTGAAGGCAATTTTATCCAACGGATTAACCCTGTCGCCTGCCCGGGCGATGACGTTGCCGCGCATGTCGCGGATGGTTTCCCGCACCCTAAATGTCGGGTCATACAGGAACGCGCGATCCGATTTCGCCGGCGTTAGCCCGGCCACCGGTGCCGGACGAACAGCATGGGCTTTCACCCGGGCTTCAGCCTCACGTTGCAGGCGGTCCATCTCGCCGCTGTCCTTCATACCCTGCAGGCGCTGTCCGATAAACGTCAACAGGTCCGGCTCGGCGATCGGGAACAGGTGGCCGATGGTACCGAGTTCTTTCGCCTGCACGGGCTGAGCAACCACTGCAGCAAGCAGAACAACCGCTGTGGCGAGTTGCCTCATGGCGCCCCCTGCATCTGCCGGGCAATATCGGCCTGAATGACCGGGGTAATATCGGTTACCCCGGCAACTACCGCGCCCTTCACCAGGATGACGCCCCCGTGCGCGGCCTCCCAGTCAGACAGGCTGGCGTCCAGCGCGGCGCCAAAGCGCTTTGTAAGCGTCTCCAGCGCCCCCTTTTCTACCGGCTGCTGCGCCGTCTGCTGACGGAACGTATCGATCGTGCCTTTCATATCAAACACCACGTAATCGGGCTGTACGGCCTTAGCAACGAGCGCGCTGACGCCAGCGCTGAGCGCGATGACCAGCATGCCTGACGCCGCCAGCCGGACGCTGCGGCTGCGCATCAGCCGCGCAGCCGCTGTCAAGCGAACGCCGTCACTCATCCCTGCGTTATCCGCGGTTTCTGTGGCCACCCGCTGAGGCAGCTGTATTTCTTCCTGCATCGTTAATTCCTCTTTTAAGCAGTGGTCAGTCCGGCCCAGCGCTCCAGTTCCTGCATCTCGGCTTGATACATGTACGGTTCGCAGGCCAGCAGGTAGGCAGCCTCTTCGCTGGTCGCCCCGGCTTTCTGCGCCTCCGTCATGTACTGATAGTCCTCACCGCGGGTGCTAAACATGGCGCGCGTGACCGGGTCAACAAAGACGCGATGGAACGAGCTGTTTTCGCCCGTTGAGATCATCACCGAGCTGAAGCCGGTATCGCGTGCGGGCTGGAAGCCACGGATAACCTGCGTTTCAACTTCGCTGAACTGGTCCGGGTTGGAGTTAAGGTAGGTTTTGAATGCTTTCGCATCCTGCAGCAGAGTTACTTTGGTGCCCGAACAGTCCCATGCCGCAGCCGCAGCCGGCGGTGCCGCCTGGTCTTTGGTGCCGGTAAAGTCCTTGATGCCCTGCGTGATGGTGATGAACGCTCCGCGGTGGCGCCGCACCGTACGGTAACCGGTTTCGATAAAGCGGGCTGCGTGCGGGTTAGAGCCACTGAACAGGCGCCAGGCCTCATCAATAATGGCGACCTTCTTCAGGCTGCGCGGCGAGTGGTACATCTTTTCCTGAATCGCCAGAATCAGTGAGTACAGGATAGCGGAGAGCAGGTGCGGCTGGTTCTCCAGGCTCAGCAGCTCCAGTACGGCAAAGCGCGTGTCGCCGTCGAGCGTCGGCTTATCCGAGTTGAAGTAGTCACCATTGGCACCCCACGTGCACCAGCGGTCCAGCAGCAGCACCAGCTCGTTAATGCGGTTCATGATGGTCGGCTGCTGGCCATACTCCTCTTTCACTGCATCAGACTTCATGTACAGCACCACGTCATCGATACGCGCGGTGTTCTGCTTAGACTCGTAGGCCGCCACCACGCCTTTAAGCAGGATGGTTTCGCTGACCTTATCCAGCGGTTCATTAGGGCTGGCCAGAACGGTCAGCAGGCCCTGAATACCCTCGGCGGACTCTTTAATGTCCCGCACGTTGGCGAACGGGTTAAAACGCAGCGTCGCACCATCCAGGTAAGCGCCGCCCGCCTGCCGGCAGAAGTTCTTGTAGCTGCCCCCCATGTCGATAACCCAACCGAAGCCGCCGGCATTAAGCACCTGTCGCAGGATTTCCTGTATGAAGAAGCTCTTGCCCGCCCCGGTGGTGCCAGTCACCGCGATGTTGAAGTTGGTGGCCCCGTTGCTTTCGCTGAACATGTCAAAAAATGCCAGCGCGTTGCGATAGGTCGGCAGCGGGCTGCCCGATGCCGCCATCTGCCGTTCTGCCACAACCGGCATCAGGTTGACGGCGTTGAAGCTCTTGCATCGCAGGGTGGCATTCATCTGCTTCATGTCGTCCCACAGACCTTCCTGCATCACGAACGGCAGCGAGGTCAGCCAGTTGCGCAGCTGCTGGTAGCGGGGGGCGGACATTTCCAGGTCATTTTTGCGGAACACGTTGATGGCGGAGAGTTCACAGCGCTGTTGTTCGCTGTCGCTGTCGGGCGTGAACAGCGTCAGGTTAAGGTTAAAGCTGCACATCGCAATTTCGTTGCTGGCAAGCCCCATGCGCAGGTCGCGCCACTCCTCATAGGTGCGCTGTGTGTTGGGGAACAGCTTGCCGTAGGAGGAGTTCGCTTTCTTGCCCATGTCCTGCTCTTTGCGAAACGCCTCATTCTGGCTGCTTACCTGATCCTCCACACAAATGGTCCAGCTCAGCAGGAACGGACAGGGAATGCCCAGGTCAGGAAAACGCATGTTCTGCAGGTTGTCCGCCGCCTGCCAGAGTGCGAACTGCTTTGGCACCTTCGTCAGCTGCATATTCACGATGCGCGTGCTGACCACTGCGCTGTCGTTGCTGTCACTGACCGCACGGTCGCCTTGCTGGCGGGCAGTAGTAAGCTTAAGGTGATCCGGATGCACCTCCATTTCGGTACTGGTGTCCACGCACTGGCGGTGCAGCTCCTGCTCCGGGTTCCAGTGCTCGCTGCCGGCACTAACCTGCCCCGGCCGGTAGTTCAACTGCTCGCGGATAACAGATAGAAACTCAGTTGGTCCCACGCGGCGCGTGTCCATGTGGGCCGCCAGCATCGAGACGCGCAGCGTCTCACGCACCTGCGCCACCGCATCCATAGCTCTGATGCCGCCGGTGCCGGGATGCGCGTACACCAGGAACACACGGTAGTTACGCAGGTAGAGCGGGTACTCGCGCTCGTTGGCCAGCCCTTTCAGCGCCGAGCGCTCCCAGAAGGCTTTAGTGATGGCGTTCAGACGCTGCGCCATGTCGCCCTTCCACATGTCACGGCTCAGCCCATTCTCCAGCATGTCGCCCACGCACTTGCTGGCCACCATCAGCACCGTGACCGGCGTTTTACGGGGCAGCTTTTTGCGCAGCAGGTCATCGAGCGCCTGTACCACCTGCTGATTCGCGCCAGCAAGAGGCGCTACTTCCATAATGAAGCCGACCGAGCGGCTGTTGATGAACAGCTCGGACTTCTCGTCAAACTCGCGCCAGGGCAGCAGGCTGGTCAGCGATGGATAGCTGAAGCTCTCCTGCAGCCTCTGGCGTGCCATTCTGGCACCGCCCTCATCCCGGCTGCTGCTGAAGATCCCGCTGAGGTGATCGATAACGTTACTAATCATGCTGACCTCCGGCGCGCTCTGTTTTCAGCACGGCCTTTAACAGAGTGGTTAAGAGTGCGGACTTTCCGGTGCCAGCCGTACTGTGCGCAAAGACGTGTCCGTAACCGGGTGCATCCGCGAATATCAGTCCGGGCCGGGCCCGGTGATGCAGCGCTGCAGCGGACGATGTAATTTCCGGCCGTTCATGAGCCCGGCTGAATGAAAAACGCTTTTTCATTACTCCCCCTCGCTGATTACGCGAAAGTCTTCGTCCCAGCGGGACTTCTCTTTCACGAACTCGACCACGGCAGGCTGATGAAAGCTGTCCTGCTCATCCACCCAGGGCGCAATCCACAGGCGCTGCGTCGCGTCCGGGATGCGACGGGCGTCCACCTGACCCGGTCCGCTGTAGTCGCCCGGGACCACTGGACCGGTGGCACCGTTACGGACCGGCACCGTGGACGCCCGCAGGCTATCTGTGGTCGCGCCCTGCCTTTTAACCGGACGCGCGGCAGTCGTTGCCACGTTTAACGGGCGGTAAGGGCTGACGGCGGGCTTCACGTTGCCAGGTGTCGCCAGCGCCTCAGCGGCAGGCTTTGGGCCGGCCTCCTTAGCTGCCGTCAGGTCGTCCAGGCTCTGATGCTTCGATGCAAGCCTGCTGGCATCGGACATCGACAGGCACTGATCGGTCGCGGTCTTGTTACAGTCAAAATCAGAGTTCATGCCGGCACAGCCGGTCAGCGCAGCGCATAGCAATGCGCACGCAAAGAGTTTCTGCATGGTGGAGTCCTCAGTGGCGGCCGGGCCGCGATAAGTCAGCAAGATAAAAGGTGCGAGCTAATCAGGTGGTGCGGATTGCCCTGGTGAAGGCACTAAAAGAGTTGGTTCAGCTGGTATGTTTACCTTTCATAAAGATGTTAACCATCTGCCAGTCCTTAAACTCATCTTCGCACATGACGTGATCGCGGCAGGCTGCGGGTATGTTTTTTACCGGCGCTTTTGTTTGCGTCCACATATCAGCATGTAGCATGCCGGGTGAAACCTGACGAATGACGTCTGTAATGTATGTCGCAAGCTGCTCAATCGTGATGTCTGTGAATGCGGGTGTGTATCCGAAATTCTCTGCCAGCGGGCGTATTGCCGCATCCGGAACCGGTCGGGTGTTAAACCTTTCAAGCCGGAACAGCATATTGCCGCTGGATTGCCGCCCATCTTTAATCCGGATCAACAGCGAGTCCGGAACAGGAGTGGTTTCATCGTGGACCATTCTTAGCCTCGTTTAAAATCAGGTTTTGTTTAGAAAGGTGCGTATGGAGCCGCAGGGTGCCCTGGTGAAGGCGGAAGTATTGTTTATAGTGTTGTGCGATAGCAGTCCCGGCCGGCAGCATAGGCTCAGAACTGTCTTCTTATTAAAGGTGGACTTTCAGCGGGGTACGTGGAAGCTGATTTACCGGGTTGCAGGCTGAGTATGGTCAGGCGCAGTCCTCTAATCTGTTTAAAGCTTCAGGCCCGGGACTGTCTGAAGCCAGACGCTGACGGACCGACTCGATTTCGGTCAGCATAGCGGCCAGCCTGCAGCTGCTCGCCTGTGCCTGCCAGGCGCGTCGGTAACGAAGCCGCAGCGCACAGAGCCGGATATGCTGCTCACGCTGTCTGTGTTTAGTCATCTTCACTTACCCCTTCTTCAGGCTGACGTTCAGTAAAGGCAAAATCACGCCGGGCGGGTTTAAACACGGCCCCGGTCTCTTTTTTAAGCCAGAGCTCGAGCACGGGTATCTCAATAAAACCGGCCTCTTTAACTCCCTGCTGCAGTTCGCGCCAGGCATGAAGGTCAAGAGGCGTGTACGCCTCAAGCCTGATGGCCAGCAGGTCCTGCCAGTTCAGAGGCTCCCGCAGGCGTCTTATAACCGCTGCTACAGCAATGAATACGGGTATAACCAGTGCCCGGCCCGCCCACACTGAGTCTGCCGAGTATTCACGCCAGAGCAAAGCAAACGCCAGACCGGCAAGCACGCAGGTCGCCAGCGTGCCGCCATATGGCAGATGGCGCCCCTTCCAGCATGCCACCAGGTATCGTATCTGTGCCAGTTTCCGGCGACGCTTCTTCCGGGCTGTTAGCATCATGCGACTGACTCCTTTTCAGACTCTGAGGTTAAGCAGGGTGAAGAACAGCGTAAAAAAGTACGCGATACCGGTGGTTAAGCCTGCAAAGAATAAGATGTCTTTTGGGCTGGGGAATGGCATCGCCCAGAACCATACCCCCCGACAAGATAAAATGCCGCCAGTATCAGCCAGCACGCTGCCATCACCCGCAAGGTCACGCTCGCTAAATCCCTGTACACGTACGCCAGCAGAACAACAACGGGAGACGTGAACAGGGCCAGCCGCCAGACCTGCCAGCCCGGAAAACCCGGGAAGCCGGGCAGCCCCTCACGCATCGTCAGAGCGGATACGGTCAGGTTCGCCGCCAGCATGACTGCAATCAGAACCACAAAAAGGTGATCTCTGTTATCAGGATGACACCAGCGTTTAATCAGCGCCTTCATGCTGCCACCGGCCCGAGAGTTGATGTCCTGCGGAACTGGATGTTCTGAGACCGGACCTTTTTGAGATCAAGTTCAACCAGTCTTCCCATAAGGTTCAGGAGAAGCATTGCACGCTTTGCGCCCTGCGGCTCATGCCAGATAGCTTGCATATTTTCAAACGTGCCATTTGTTATCAGAACTGTATCGCCATGCTCAGGTGCCTGCATGTCTGCCTGCGCGGCAGACTCAGCTCCCTGCTTAATGCGCTCCATTTCCGCATCACCCATAATTGCTATGCGATTGCCAAAGCTGACTATGGTTGAGACTCCGCGCGTTGCTTTAATCGTCGTTGTATGAATTTCTTCAGGATCGAATCGTGCAAACAGATAGCCAGGAAAAAGTGGCTGGGGTTTAACCGGTTTAATACTTCCCCCGGCAACAAGCTGACAGGTGAAAAGCGGAAGGTAACATTCCACCCCCTGGTTGAGCAGATGAGCTTCGGCGCGTTTTTCCTGATTAAATAACGACTTGAGTACATACCACTGTTTCATCTGTCATTTCCTTAATTAATAGTGTCGCCGAGGCGCAGCTGGCTGGCCTGACGCAGAACTTCATCAGGATTCAGAACAGGTGCACTGCCGTTACTGTTGCTGACTGTCGGTGCAGTTGCTGAGGCCTGCTGCACGGCGGCCTGCGGTGCCTCCTGCTTCGCCTTTTCAGCTTCGGCATCCTCAATCGTTTCCAGACGGAAGCCCTGCTGGAACACCACCGTCACCGCATTACCGGCGCCGATATCAATCACCGGGTGATACTGCTCAGCACGCTTAATCCAGTACTGGCTCAGCGTGTCAGCTGCCTTGCTGGCACCGCCCCCGATACCCTGCTTGAAGATGTCACCGGCACCCACAGAGGCGCTGCCACCCAGCCCGACCGTTGGCGTAGCAGCGGACTTGATGCCTTCACCGAAACCGGACAGCAGGCCTGCAGCACCGGCGTTGGCGATGATGGCACCGTTGCGCATGACTGGCTTGCCGCGGATGCCCACCTTGCCCTGGAAGGACACATGCCCGTCGAACGGCATGTCGATGTGCTTACCATTTGTCAGGATGCAGCTGATGTTTTTGGTGCGTACCTCGCCGCGTTCGCTGGAGATATCACCGTACATTTCCCCGGTCACGCGGCACTGGTCCATGTTCCATGTTTTCCCGTTAGGCATGGAGACCTCGCCGAGCAGGGTGATGACTACCGGCGAGGTATTCTGCTGACCGGTAACGCTGGCGTTGGCGTCAGCGCCCTCAATCATCGTGGCCTCGGAAAAGGAGCCTGAAGGTATCCAGGGAAGCTTTGTTTTTTTCTCGGTAAGCGCAGCGTAGGTGAAGGTATCGCGGCTCAGACCGCCAGGGCGCACCGTGCCGGCGCCAGGATAAAAGCCCTGCCCCTGCGATGGGTAAAACTTCCCGCCCTGCCCGGCTGCCGGTCCGCTGCCTGGATTGTTGATGCTCCACTGTGCAGGGCCGGACTGCCCGGCGGAGACCGGTGCATTAACAGGAGTGGTTCCAGCCGCCGGCGTGGTGGCTGCAGGACCGTTTGCCGGCCGGCCCGCCTGCTGCGTCTGCAGCTGACTGATTGCGTCTGCCATCGTGTTGAGCTTCTTCTGCAGCTCCTCATTCTGGCTTTTTAGCGTGCCGGTGAGCGTGCCGAGGTCGCGCTCAAGGCCGGCGGTCTTGTTCTGCTGCTGCTGCAGCGCGGAGGTGGCCACCCCTTCGGTAAAGGACGTGTTCACCAGGCTGCCGGTCAGGTTCGGTGCCGCCTTTGGCGCGGGCCGGTTCAGCTCCGCCTGATGGTGTGAGTACGCCCAGATGCCCCCGCCGGTGGCCAGCATGACCGCAGCGGCCACGCCGGCAATCACCCACTGGCGCCGGCGCGTGGCGGTGTTAATGTTGCTCATGATCCGCCCTCCCCGTCAGTGGAGAAAATCACCCACACGAAGCCTTCGCCGTTTGCATACAGGGTACGGGTTGAGAGCATTACCGCCCGCACGCCCTTCAGCCAGAACTGTTGTTCACTCAGAGTGCGCGTCACGTAGCCGGTGTTTTTCATGCGGTATCGCATCACCCGCAGGTGGGAACCGGCAAGCTGGCGCTCAGGTGTCAGCAGCAAGCCCGCAGGCGGGTTATACGCAGGACCGCGCGAGGCCTTCACCTCGGTGTAGTTCTCCGGCACCTCGCCACTAACAATGTTGCGCGCAACACTTACCAGCGTTTTCTGGAAGGGCTGACTCTCCTCCCAGACCTTCGCGTCCGGATTGGGCTTAAGTGGCACATCCGCCGGTATTAGGTGCAGCGTGCGGCCGTTGCCGGGTTTAGGTGACACGTCGATCGAAACGCTTACGCCGCCGGCCGTTTCCAGGAAGATGGTGAAGTCCTGACCGGTCTGTGGCGTAATCAGCAGCGCGCCGTCGGCAGTGTTGCTTTTGAGGTAGGCATTTTCCGGACCGGTGATGCCGGTAATCAGCTCGCCGTCGATAATGATTTTGTTAGGACTGGTATTACTCATCTGCGCCTTAAGATGCGCATTATTCTCGAACGGGGTCCCGGCCGGGCCGGGTACGGCGGCCTGCGCGGCGGCAGGCTGCAGCGCCAGCGCGCCGGCAACGGCAAGGGCGGAAAGGGTCTTTTTCATCGGTTCAGTCCTGTTGCGGGCGGCGTTCAGGTTTAGTCCAGGGCACCTCTGGGAAGGCCGTCAGGCGGATAAGGCCGTCCACGTAGTGCACGCTGAGCCGGTAGGCTTTACTGGCATCCGGAAGCGAAATATTAAGGTTACCGTTGGTAGTGCTCGCGCTAAGCGTGCCCTGCACGGTGATGTCACCGGTGGTGGAATCGGTGATTTCGTCATCGATGCGGAACACTGAAGAGACGCCATATTTTTTGATGTAATCAGCTTCGGCGGCGAGTTGCTTTTTCATGTCGTCACGGACTTCAGCGGGCACGAAGCGCAGCAGGGCGGCGTGCTGACTGTCCACGGTTTCAGGCGTGACGGAAAGGCGGAGGTTGACGAAAGAGCGCACCAGCATGCCGTTTAAGGCCGCGTCCCCGGAGGCGGAATCGGAGATGAACGGGCGATCAAACATCATCGGGGTAGTCAGGGTCTTCTGCTTTTTTGCAAAGTGCCACGCCAGCGCGCCGGTGACGACGTTGCTGACGGCGAGAATAAACACGAGCAGAGAGAGTGCGCACAGGGCCAGAATGATTACCCGGTTGCGCCCCTCCCGGACCTGATACTTCATAGCGTTATCCTTTTAATAAGCGCCATCCGGAGATGGCGCGTGGGTTACTGCATCCAGTGCCGGTTGCCCGAGTCGGGCACACGGCGGAACTGCAGCCGGAGCAGCGCGGTCGGCAGGTACCAGTAAAGAAAGTTCATGAGCCACCAGGTGCCCTGCCCCTTCTTCAGGTGACGGACTAACAGCCAGAGCGCGCCTGCCACAATCAGCATCACAATGAACATGTCGCAGAGCAGGCCGATGCCCGCGCACGCAAGGATGAGCACGGCCTCCTCTGTGGGGAGTCCGCCAAGGCGTTTCTGCTGATTGAGAGTTTCCGGGAACTGGTACTTAAGCGATTCCCCGTCCATGCGGGATTAACCGGCCAGGGCGAAGAAGGTGCGGGTGATAACGATGAGGAAAGCCAGACCGCCGACGAACAGCATCGGGTTACGCGTTTTGATGTATCCGCCAATCGAGATGATGATTTCGCCGATGTAAAACCCCCATTCAACAGTACTGCCATGACCGAACGTGTCTTTGGCATCCTGCTTCTGAGCGGCCAGCAGGTCAGTAGCTCCTGCAAGATGTGGCAACGCAAAGCACAACATTGCGAGGGCTACCAAGGTTACATTTGCGCGTTGCTGATAACCTTTTTTACAGGCAGTACGGAAAAGACCTTTCAGCATTTGTTTAGTAGATAAGTATTTACCAGAGATGGGTTTCTGGCAGACATCAGACAATGCTACCGCCACGCTATCCGTTTTATCGGAAGCGAAAGTCGAAGTTTGCATTATTTAATCCTCGAACAGAATCAGGTTATAAAAAACGACTCACCATTTTTAAAATGGCGAGCAGTGTCCTGCACCGGTAATATCTGATGCAGTGTGAAAAAACATTTTTAAGCGAATATTATTTTCGGTTTCAAAATAGGCTATGTATATCCACCTCCTTATATGCAGTAAATTACAGCAGCGTTTCATATACAGATTTAAATGAGAGGCATGGGCGGCGAAAAGACTCAAAAACTACTCACAATCAGTGGCGGATTCGAATCTCCGACCGGTGGCGGCTAAGTCGGAAAATGATCTGAGTGAGTCTTCAAGTCTGATTTTTGCCTCTCGTGTTTTACTTCTTCCTGAACGCTTGGATGATTCCACTAGGAGCTGGTTAGTCTCCTCTGACAGGTGGACTAAAACTGAACCTCCCCTGATGGATTTTGCATTGGCCATAAGGCGTCTCTTATGTGGCTAAAAATTCGTAAAGTCAGCAACTTAGCTACTCAAACTTACTTCAAGTCGCTTCGTTTACTGATTAACAATCCTTACTAAACAACTCAAAAGCAACTCATTAGTGATGTGTTTCTGTAAAGAATTATGCATGTATTGAAAAGTATTTCGAGTGGTTTTTGAGTATTTTCCTATATAGATATTGAGATTATTGAAAAACTCCTTACTAAACAGAGTGTTACTGAATCAAAAAACCCTTCAAAAGATACTCATTCGTGTATCATCTTTTGTTTAACCCAAATTCTTTAGTCACGGCGTTAACTGGGTAAAACGTAACCGATGGACGGGAGTAGACTTTGGACACACCTAATAAAAACCTCAAAAAGGTATTAGAACTTTTAGAGCGGAAAGGAATCGACAAGAGGAAGCAGGCGTCAACAATGGCTGATATCCTCGGTATTAAATATCAAAGCGCCAAACAAAAGCTCGATGGTAAAAGAGGGGTTTTCTATAGCGAGCTTAAATCTATTTATGATTATTTCCACGAATCGCTTGAAGAAGCTAAACCATATAATGGCATATTCATTGTTAATGACATGCATGTAAGATGTAATATTGTTGTCAGTGATGAAAAGGTTGATATTAAAGAGCCAGGCATTAACTATGCATACTTTCATAAGAATTATTATGTAGTAAACCCAACAGGCGTCAAATTCAGTAAAGACATGAAGCGGGTATTAAGAATGGATTTTTTACCTGCGCCCAAACTGGCAATACTTGATAACGATAAAGAACTACTCGAATTATTAAAATCAGTATCGAACAGGTACGGTATTGATGCATCGGTTTTCGAGACCGCACAAGAAATGATGCAGGCGATCGACAGAGAAGATTATGATGGATATGTTATTGACTGGTTACTGGACTACGACGAAAACTCTGAGGCAGTCATCAAGAAGATCCGATCTAAAAGCGAGACAGTGCCAGTAATCCTGCTAACCGGACAATTGAATCAGCATGAGCGAGAGATAGGAGAAACCATTATGGAATATGGAGTTGAACTGGTTGAAAAGCCAACTCGTGTTTTTATACTTTCCTCGATATTGCTGGCAAACCTCTTTTTTTAAATGGTACTAAAATGGAATTAATTAAATTAACGGCAGAACATATAAAGGAAATGTACGACATACGGTTTTCTGTTACCGAAAACTTTGTCCATGCACATCAGATTGAGTATCTGCAGCGAAACGTAATTCTGGCTGACGTTGCACAGGGTGGCGGATGGATTTGCAAGACTGTCGATGGCTATGTGGGTTATGGCCTCGGCATTCACATACCCCATGCGTTGATAGGCGGTCTGTTTGTACGGCCAGAGTATCAGGGGCGGGGATTTGGGGGAGCGATACTGGAAAAAATCACTGAGTGGTTTTTTGAACAGGGAGACACTGAGATTGAACTGACCACAGATGAGCACTCAGCAGCTGCTCGGTTCTATCAAGTGAGAGGCTGGCACAGCTGCGGTCACGACGAATATGGACAGTTGATTATGAAGAAAAGGAAAATGACTAAATGAAGTTTCTAACAGTGCTTCTGTTTTCTATGATCTCGGCCAAAGCAGCGTATGCTGCCTCCTTTGTTCTGGCGGACGGCAGTAAAGAAATTCACATTTCTACTGAGGATCTGATCAAGCTACCAGTCACTTCAATAACGACAGCGACGAATTTTACGCCAAAAGCTACTTTTGAGGGCGTGTCCTTCACAGAGCTGCTATCGAAGTACTCGATTAAAGCATCATCTCTGAGAATCTATGCCCTTGATGATTACAGCTACACCCTGCCAGTAGGAGAGCTCATAAAATATCACGTTATACTGGCATACCGGAAAAATGGCCGGGTGATCCCGGTCTCTGACTTAGGACCCTTTGCAGTAATTTACCCCAAAGATGAACATCCAGAACTGAACAAACTGGAAGTGAATGCCAAAACTGTCTGGCAGATAAACCGGATTGAGGTTACTAAATGAAACGCAGGGTAGTTCCCGTCGTACTTGGCTTAGTACTGACTCTTTTTTTTTCAGGTTCAGTTTTTTTTACTGTTCAGAAATTCAACGAAATTAAAAATCAGTATAAAAGTATTGAGCCGAATCTTGACAACTATTCGACGGCTGAAATCCTCTTCCTGGCATTTGAAAGAACCCGGACATCTGTTTACCAAACAGAAACCCCTGACAACTTCGAAACAAAGAAATCTGTCTTTGACTCTAAAGTCAAAATCCTTAAAAACAAATCATTACGCATAAACTCGTTTTATTATGAGCCAGATTTCCTTAGTGCACTTAACCTCCTTGAAGAGCAAAGCAATGAACTAAGTAGACTTAATGAGTCTACGCCGCCCACAAAACGGAAAGATGTACTCTTAGAGCAAATGAATAAGATGCAGCCTACGCTTATTAATTTGCAGGAAATTATTTATAAAATCCAGATAAGAAACTTCAACACAATAAAATCATTGATACTGGACAACTCCTCATACACAGAACTTGCTGCACTCTTTTGTATTTTCCTTCTCTTTACTTTAATCATTTTACTTTGGGTTCATATCGTTAAACTAAACTCAGCGATTAGAGGAAAAAACATTTTCATTTCGGCCATTTATCATGAATTATCTGGCTCAATTCAGAAAATCCAATTATCTTCTGATATGATCAACGTGAGAGGGGATGTCTTAAATTCAGAAAAATATCTTGCTAAAATCACTTATCATTCAAATAAGCTGTATCAGCAGACCAAAGAAATACTTGAGTTTTCTAAAATCGAAATCGGTAATGTTGGTGTCAACAACCTTACCTTTTATACCGAAGACGCTTTAAACGCTGGCTTATCTCTCTACAATGAAAGCAATTCTAACAAAATAGATTGCAGTGTTTATCCGCAGAACACTCTCATTAATGCTGATAAACAAAAAATCATATCAATAATTCATAACATAATAGATAACGCAAATAAAAACACCCATTACGGCATCATTAAAGTACGGATTAGAGTGGGAAAGTCGCACTTCTTTTTAAGAGTCAGCGACACTGGCTGTGGGTTTGATACTAAAAAGCTCAATCTTCTTTTTCAGCCATTCAACCAGGGTGTCGAGAGTGAAACACGACAGGGACTGGGTCTGGGACTATCAATTGTTAAAAGTTATCTTAAAACAATGAAGGGAAGTATCACTGCGCGTTCGAAAATAAATGAAGGCTCAACATTTATGATCAGAATTCCTGTAACAGTGATTGATAAAGAGCCTTAAGCGTCCTGAAAGAAGTCCGCCACGCCCGGACTTCTTTTCCATTACTCACTCTCGTCCGGTTTAACGAAATGCCTGTTATCTGCATCGCTTTCGGAGTTATCTATTTCAGTCAGATACTGGCTTAGCAGGGAATCAATACGCTCAGTGCTCCCTCCTCCCGTTGAATTCACATAAAGCTCTGTCACCATTGTCAGTAATATCATAATGCCTTCTTTACTGCCGCTGACTTTACGAAGCAATTCTCGATTAAACTCTCGCTGATTAAACGTATCTTCTGTGTTTTTAGCTTTGTGCATAATCAGGCCTAGCCTGAGTAGTTCATTACACGTGGAAGACAAACTGACCTCAGCAGGACTTGCTCCGTTCTGTATGTCCAGAAGATAAATGTCCCTAATTTCCTTCTCAATTTTATCTTTAACGTAGATACCCATTCTTCCCATCTATTCTTCTCCAGAGTGTCTTATTTTCCATTTAAAAAAAATCTGCGGCTTGAGGCATCTCATCCAGTACGGCACTTCAGCCATATTCAGCTTACTGCAGCGCTAGTCTGCATACCATTTGGTGCTTATACAGGTAGTCGCAAGCGACACCAATATGTCGTAGGGTGTGACACTGTACGATATATAACACTATGATTGAAATCATTATCAACACTCCTACGATATGACATCGTAGTAAGCTACGACAACAGGTAGTAGAAACCTACGATACCATGTCGTAGGAAGCGACACTACTATGTCGTATAAACCTACGATAAAACGAGCTCACACAGGTTAAAGACTATAACTTTTGTTAAGTAACCAAATGATTTTAAACAAAAAAACTGCAAGATGAAATCTTGCGTGGGGTGTGATGGAAATTATCCTATGGAAAGCGGCTTGTTAAATAAACCTATCTTCCTGAATTCTTTATATCCCTGCCCAGGTTCGTCATCCATCCCTCAGCGCAATGTGCGCGCCTGTAACGAATTAACTTGCAAGGGAGGATCTGAGCGCGTATTTTTCACACGAACCAGCCTGGCGCTATACGCGCACGCACGTGAGATTATTAGGATGAAATTTTTTGCTGCTCTCGCGGCTGTCGCTGTATTCAGCGTGCAGGCTGCGCCGGAAATGTGCTTCACAAAAGCCGGTCAGGATTTCGGTATTGATCCGCGTCTGCTGATGGCGCATTCCATTCAGGAATCACGCATGCGTAATAATGCACTGAATACCAAAAGTAGCGGTGGTACGCATGACGTCTGCAATATGCAGATAAACAGCTCTCACTTTAATCAGCTGAAAAAGTTTGATATTACGCGGGAAAGGTTGCTTAAAGATCCCTGCATCTGCATTTATACCGGTGCGTGGATCGAGGCGCGAAACTTCAGGCAGTATGGCAGGAACTGGGACAGCGTCGGGATGTACAATACCGGCCCGAGCCCTAAGTTGATCAAACAGCGTCGGGAATATGCAGCCATCATCAAAAGCATTTACCGCGTGCTGATTGCACGGGACGAAGTTTACATCGCAATGGCGAAGCAGAATAAAAAAACGCCCGCAACGGAAACTTTCCTTACCGCGGACGTGATGCCTGATAAAAAATAACCCCGGCGCGCCGGGGTTATTTTTACGATTTGAGTTTTGCGAACTCTTCCGCCATTTTCCATAGCGCCTGATTGAGCTTTATATCGCCGTTGATGCCCGTTACCGGCCGGGTGGTGGTTCTTTTTCCCTTCGCCGTTCTGCCGGGCACGCCCCCCTTAATCAGATTCTCCTGCACAATATTAAACGCGGTCCACAGGTCGGTGCCTTTATCATACCAGGCGCGCGGCTTGATAATACGCTCAGCGGATACCGGCGGCTCTTTTCCGTCGTATTTATATTCCAGCGCCAGCTGCCCCAGCAGGCGACGTTCTTCGCTGTTAACCTGAATACTTTTCATCATGCCGATATTATTTTCCACCTTATCGAACACGCCCAGCACCTCATAAGCGCCTTCGATTACCTGCGACACAATATCACCTTTATGCGGCACGCTGATTTCACCAAATGATTTCCAGCACACCAGACCATTGGTGCAGACCTGCCGGAAAATACCGGGGATCATCTTATAACTGCTGGAGCCGTCATGGCTGTTCAGCAACACAATTTCCGGCACCTCTTCGCCACCGTTTTTATTTCCACGGCGCAGGCGGATCATGTGTTTGGTAAATTCACGGCGCTCAGGATCGCGTACGCGCGACTGGCTGGCAAAAAAAGGCTCAAATCCTTCTTCACGCAGTTTATCCAGCAGGGTAATGGTCGGAATATAGGTATAACGCTCAGAGCGCGAATCATGCTTTTCTGCAGAAAACGCGCTCGGAAAAATGCGCATTAGCTCGTCGTTATTCAGTGGGCTGTTTTTACGGATAGCTGTCGGGGCGGCATAGCGGGAAGCGAAACGGACCATAATTAATTACCTCTTAAATTTGAGTGTCAGCAGTGAAATAAAAAACGGTTTATAAACCGGCCAGCGCTTCACGAAATATCAGGTAACCGGTGTCATACTCATACAACGCCAGCGGCCAGCCGTTGTGCAGGTAAATAACCGCCGCTTCGGGTTCCTCTGTTGGCTCCTCCAGCGCATTGAGCTCAGCCAGCTGCGCACCATTAATCCCGCTGATGCCGGTGAACACGCCGTGCCTGTGCAGGTGATCGTACAGATCGCGAAACTGCGCCGGACTGAGCGCATGGCTCTGCTTTTCAGAGCATGTTTTGGGAGATTCTGGCGTGGCGGTGTTGACGTTCTGTGTGTTCATAGCATTTCTCCTGCTCAGGTGGGTTGTCATGTTTCGGTCGATCCAGTCGCGGCAGAGGGCAGAGGAGCATCGACGAAGGGAGGACAGAAAGGGGCGACGACAGAAAGTTTTTGCGGCCCCAGGCAAAAAGTTTCTGGTGGCGTGCATTTCACCCCTTTCGGGCCGAGCCGGCGGTGCTACGACAAGCCCTCCGCGTCTGGATTGACCGGAACAGGCCCGCCGCGCGCGAAAACGGCACGGACACACCCCGGACGGCTCTGCCGGTCCGGTCCTTAGCGGCCCCGTTATTGGGGCCAGTGAACGCACCGGCGACAGCCGGTTGCAGCCGTTGACCTCAGCCATCAGGCCCTACGTCCGAAACCCGAAGGGGTTCGGCGGAGCTTAGCGGCTTGCCGCTTAGCGCAGTGGGACTGACGACCCGGCAACGCCGGGGAGCCGAAGGGGGCCATGTCCCGGACCGTGAAGTTGATGTTCAGTCAGTAAATGCAGCAATCGCAGAATAACCGGCATAACCGGCAACACCATCCGGACAGCAGTGAGACATCGGGCATCACTGGCAGACTGCAGAGAACGCGGAGGGGGAGAGCCGGTGCGTCAGCACCGGGTTTTACCTGGCCTGAAAGGCCTGCAGGTTTTTTCGCGGTTCATCACCGCGCTCATGGCCAAAATGGCCGGTGTAAACCGGCCTTAGTTTCTCTAGATTATGACCTTCCTGTTATAGGTCGCTTTCCAGTCCATATACTCTGGTCCGTCACGAAGCGGTGTAAGACTGGTGAGATTCTCGGCTAAGCCGTTCATAACCAGAATCCGCTCCACAGCCTCAAACCAGTCTTCCTTGTTGCCAATCGGAAACCAGAGATTCGAGTTGTCACCGCTTAGCAGCGGATGATTGCAGAAGTAACCCCCCTGCCCTGCGCTGTTACGCAGCCCGTCACGATGCAGGTGGCCCGTACCTTTTCAGTCAGGGCACTCCGGGCGAGGTTTTCCGCTATATCACCCCAGCACCACTCGCCATCAGGCACCGGCAGCTCGATGCACCGTAACGAATGACCACCCGCCCGTGCGGTCAGCCTGGCAATGTCTGACACACCCGTTTCACCATATGCGCCGTTTGCCTCGCAGACATAATGACCATTGTGCCAGAAGGACTCTGCACCATTATCCAGGCGGATCAGACAGTACTTACCCATCACTCTGGTAATATCGTCCTGCTGAACCGGGCTGGTGAATGCTGTGAAATGTGGTTGCTCGACAATTTTGCTCATGACTGCTTCTCCGCCTGACGCGCTGCCTGCATCCACTGTGAAAAAAGCATTGCCGTTAAATGTGCCAGCTGGCCGCTGCGCATGGCGTTTACAATCGCGATGGCATGTGCGACGATTTGCATGTCAAAAATCATATATCTCTCCAGATTCTGGTTTTGATGTTGCCGGTATCTCGTAAATACCGGCGGTGAAGAAAGCAGAGGCAACTCTGCTTTTTTTACAACTGCTGTTTGCTCATCAGGCAATATCCGCTTTATGCATGGCGTATCCGGCTTTGAGAATCAAAGCCAGTTCACTGCTTGCATATCCCCATGCTGCATCGCCCATCCCGTCTGGATAGCCGTGCGCAATGTGTGCCGCCTCAATCCACGCTTTAAATGACGCCAGCGGGATCATCGGGCGCGGGCGCGACCAGTCAGTAACAGTGTCACAAACTTCTTTAGCCATATTCATCAGTGTGCCTGTGAGAAGTTCAAAACGTTCACTCTCGGTCATGCTCTCTGACTTCAATGATCTGAGGTAATCCAGGCTCTGAGCCAGTGCAGGATCAAGGCCGTCAGTGTCTTGCCCTTCAGCCCAGGTTTCGGTGGTTTTGGTTGCGGCGGTTTTGATGTTCTGTGTGTTCATGCTGGTTCTCCTCTGATGGTTACTAAAACCCTGTTTCGGTTGGTATGGAGCGGCGAAGGGC
>Ga0308156_1000347_pt1 | contig 106496 bp, 86 predicted proteins | sample PhyAR2_FD_201041 | JGI IMG/M metagenome (GOLD analysis project Ga0308156, IMG submission 201041) | Phyllosphere microbial communities from UC Gill Tract Community Farm, Albany, California, United States - DLSL A.R2 | ecosystem: Host-associated > Plants > Phyllosphere > Unclassified | place... | reverse complement strand
TGCTCGTCGGCACGGTGACGGTCCTCGCGTTCGTCATCGGCACGCTGATCGGCGTCGCGGCGGCGTGGAAGCGCGGCACCTGGCTCGACTCGCTCCCGACCCTGTCCGGCAGCTTCATGTCGACCTTTCCGTACTTCTGGACGGCACTCCTGCTGCTGTTCTTCCTCGGCTACGTCCTGCACTGGTTCCCGACCACGGGAGCCTCCTCGGCGACGTCCGTACCCGGCTGGAACGGCACGTACATCGGCGACGTCCTGCGGCACGCGGTGCTGCCGGCCGTGACGATCCTCGTGACGAGCCTCGGCGGCTGGATCATCGGCATGCGCAACGCGATGATCAACACGCTCGGCGACGACTACGTGACCTTCGCCGAGGCGAACGGCCTCCGCGGTCGCACGGTCGCCGTCCGGTACGCCGCGCGGAACGCGATCCTGCCGAACCTGACCGGTTTCGGCCTGGCGCTCGGTGGTGTGGTCGGCGGCTCGGTCCTGGTCGAGCAGGTCTTCGGCTACCCGGGCATCGGTTACCTGCTGTTCAACGCCGTGATCGGGCAGGACTACCCGCTCATGCAGGCCCTCTTCCTGATGATCACCGTGTCGGTGCTCATCGCCAACTTCATCGTGGACGTCCTGTACGGCGTCCTGGACCCGAGGACGCGCCGATGACGAACAACCTCACGAAGGCGGCGTGCTGCGCCCACAACCACCACCCGAGGACGCGCCGATGACCACCACGAAAGCACCGGACAGCACGGTCGCAGTACGCACCCAAGACGACCAGCAAGCCCCGTCCAAGCTCAGGGCCGCCGCCCGCCAGTTCGGCGTCGTCTGGAGCAACACCAAGGCCCGGATCGGCATCTGCATCCTCGGCGCCTTCGTCCTCGTCGCCCTGTTCGCCCCGCTCCTCGCCCCGTACGGCGGCAGCCAGAACGGCTTCGAGCGCAACGGGGACGCCACCTGGGCGCACTGGATGGGCACCACCGCCGCCGGCGAGGACGTCCTCTCCCAGCTCATCTACGGCGCCCGAGTGTCCGTGCTGGTCGGCGCGGTCGCGGGCTTCCTGTCCACTCTCGTCGCCGTCGCGATCGGCCTGAGCTGGGGCTACATCCGCGGCTGGGTCGCCGAGGTCATCGGCTTCATCGTCAACCTGTTCCTCGTCATCCCCGGCCTGCCGCTCATGATCGTCATCGCGGCGTACCTGCAGAACGGCGGGATCACGGTGATCATCGCCGTGATCGTCGTCACCGGCTGGGCCTGGGGAGCACGCGTCCTCCGCAGCCAGACGCAGTCCCTCCGCAGCCGCGACTTCGTCACCGCGGCGCAGTTCTCCGGCGACGGGGCCACCCGCATCGTCTTCCGCGAGATCCTGCCGAACATGACGAGCCTGATCGTCGGCAGCTTCTTCGGTGCCGCGACCAGCGCGATCCTCGCCGAGGCCGGCCTCGAGTTCCTCGGACTCGGTGACTCGTCGATCGTCAGCTGGGGCACGATCCTCTACTGGGCGCAGAACTCGAACGCGCTGCTGACCGGCCAGTGGATCCTGCTGTTCGCCCCGGGCCTGTGCATCGCCCTCCTGGCGATGAGCCTCACCCTCATCAACTTCGGCGTCGACGCCGTGTCCAACCCGCGGCTGCGCGACGGCGCGCGCCGCAAGAAGGAGGCAGCAGCATGAGCAGCCAGCCCACCACCGGCCTGGAGGCCCGTGACGGCGCCGCCACGCGCCTCCCGTCCGACGGCGGTGACGTCCTGCTCGACGTCCGCGACCTGTCGGTCGTCTACGAGTCGGCCGGCCAGACGGCGGTCCAGGCCGTCGACCACGTCTCCTTCCAGCTGCGCAAGGGTGAGTTCGTCGGTCTGGTCGGCGAGTCCGGTTCCGGCAAGTCGACGCTCGGCTACGCCCTCACCCGGCTGCAGAAGCCGCCGGCACGCACCAACGGCGGCAGCATCGTCTTCGGCGGCGCGGACATCCGCGACCTCGACGACGAGGCGCTGCGTCGGCAGCGGCAGGGCGGCTTCGCGATGGTGCTGCAGTCCGGCATGAACGCGCTCAACCCGGTCCGGACCGTCCGCAACCACTTCATCGACGTCTTCAAGGCGCACGGTCACGTGCCGCGGGAGCGCTGGGACGCCCGGATGCGCGAGCTGATCGGCAAGGTGAAGTTGCCCGAGACGATGCTCGCGCGGTACCCGGGGGAGCTCTCCGGCGGCATGCGGCAGCGCGTGTCGATCGCGATCGCGCTGTCGCTCGAACCGCAGCTCATGGTGTTCGACGAGCCGACCACGGCGCTCGACGTGCTCGTGCAGCACGCGGTGATGGACACGATCATCGAACTGCAGCGCTCCGAGGGCTTCACGGCGATCCTCATCAGCCACGACCTCGGCATCGTGCTCGAGGCGACCGAGCGCGTGCTCGTCATGCACGAGGGGCGGATCGTCGAGGACGGCCGCTCGCTCGAGGTCCTCCGCGACCCGCAGGACGAGTACACGAAGATGCTCCTGTCGCACTACGCGGACCCGCGCGCTTCGGTCGTGTCGTTGCCGGGCTTCCCCGACCGGTCGCAGCGATCGGTCTCCCGTCAGGAGACGACCTCGTCGTTCGCCACCGTCGGGTCGCGTGAGCGCAGCGCCGCGAAGAACCCGATCGTCGTCGACCACCTCGTGAAGACGTACCCGGCACCCCGCCGCGGCGAGGAGCCCGTGCAGGCCGTCCGCGACGTGTCGTTCACCCTCGAGCCCGGGCAGTCGCTCGCCCTCGTGGGCCAGTCCGGATCGGGCAAGTCGACGATCGCGAAGATGCTCACCGGCGTCGAGCAGCCGACGAGCGGGACCGTCCGGTTCGGCGACACCGACGTGGCCCGTCTCGGCCGACGCGGCCTGAAGGACCTCCGCTCCGAGGTGCAGATGGTGTTCCAGGACCCGTACGCGGCGCTCAACCCGCTGCACACGGTCGAGTACATCCTGTCCCGGCCGATCGCGAACTACACCGGACTCCGCGGGCGCGACGCCCGGCGTCGGATGCTCGAGATCCTCGAGACGGTGGGGCTGACGCCCGTCGAGCAGTTCGCGCAGAAGCTCCCGCACCAGCTCTCCGGCGGGCAGCGGCAGCGCGTGGTCATCGCCCGCGCGCTCGCGAGTGACCCGCAGGTGATCATCGCCGACGAGCCGGTCTCGATGCTCGACGTCACGCTGCGCGCCGGGGTGCTCGCGCTCCTCGAGGACCTGCGGGAGCAGTGGGGCGTCTCGCTCCTCTACATCACGCACGACCTGCTCAGTGCGCGGCTCATCACCGACGACATCATGGTGCTGCACGACGGCGCCGTGGTGGAGCGGGGACGCACGGCCGAGGTGCTGCAGCACCCGCAGGACGACTACACGGTCGCGCTGCTGGACGCGGTGCCGAACCCGCGGCGCGGTGGAGCTCAAGGCGTCGCGGAGCGGCGCGCGACCCCAGCGCCGACCGAGCCTGCGAGGGCGGTTGAATGACCAGCATGACCTTCCCGTCCGTTCCGGCCTTCGGCCACCTGCCCACCCCCGAGGGTGTCGACGTCGTCGGCATCGACCTGCCCGTCGGCCGGCTCACCGCCTACCGGGTGGTCCCGTCCGGCCCGTCGAAGGGCGTCGTGCTCGTCGTCCCCGGGTACACCGGCTCGAAGGAGGACTGGCGCACGTTCATGCCGCTCCTCCGGGAGGCCGGCTGGACCGCGGTCGCGATCAGCCGCCGCGGCCAGGCCGACTCGGCGGCCCCGGGCAACCCGTCGGACTACGCGCTCGACGAGGAGGCGGCCGACGTCGTCCGGGTCGCGGCCCTGCTCGACGACGGCGCCCCCGTGCACCTCATCGGACACTCACTCGGCGGGGTCATCGCCCGCGAGGCCGCGATCGCGTCCCCGCAGTCCTTCCGCAGCGTCGTGCAGTTCTGCTCCGGTCCGTACGGCTGGCCGTACCGCAAGGTCACCGAACTGACGATCCTGCACGACACCGGCGGCAACAACCGCACGCTGTTCGACGCGACCAACCCGCTCTGGGCGTACCGGCCCGACGAGGAGCTGCCCGACGACGTCCGCATGGTCCGCGACCGCTTCGACGCGACGAGCCCGCTGAGCGTCGTCGCCGGCGGGCACGTCCTCGAGGACCACACCGACTCCTCCGCCGAGCTCCGCGCGACCGGGCTCCCCGTCCTCGTGGCGCACGGCGAGTGGGACGGCGCCTGGCCGATCCCGTGGCAGCGACAGATGGCGGAGGACACCGGTGCCCGCTACGAGGTCGTCCCCACCAGCTACCACGGACCCCACGTCGAGAACCCGGCCGCGACCATCGCGCTGTTCGACGACTTCTTGTCGCAGCCCTGAAAGGACCCATCATCACCACGCTGCAGTTCCCCGACGGCTTCCTCTGGGGTGCCGCCACCGCCGCCCACCAGATCGAGGGCAACAACGTCAACGCGAACTGGTGGGTGCACGAGCACGAACCCGACACCACCATCGTCGAACCCTCCGGCGACGCCGCGGACAGCTACCACCGCTACCGCGAGGACATCCGCATCGCCGCCGACCTCGGCCTGAACTCCTACCGGTTCAGCATCGAGTGGGCACGGATCGAACCGGAGCGCGGACACGTCTCACGCGCCGAGGTCGACCACTACCGCCGCATGGTCGAGGCCTGCCACGAGGCCGGCATCGAGCCGATCGTCACGCTCATGCACTTCACCGTCCCGCGGTGGTTCGAGCGCGACGGCTTCTGGCGGGCCCTCGACGCGGCCGACCTGTTCGCCCGCTACACCGAGGCCGCGCTCCCCGTCGTGCAGGACGGCGTCCGCTACGTCTGCACGATCAACGAGCCGAACATCGCCGCCATGCTCGCCGGGGGCGAGGACGCGGCGAACCTCGTGGCGTACGGCCTGCCGAACCCCGACCTGCACGTGGCCGACCAGCTGCTCGCGAGCCACGAGCGCTCCCGCGAGGTCCTCTCGCAGGTGCCCGGCATCCAGTCCGGCTGGACCATCGCGACGCAGGCGTTCCGTGCGACCGGCGAGCCCGGCTCCGAGGAGATGCTCCGCGAGTACGGCTACCCGCGTGACGACTGGTACCTCGAGCAGGCCGCCGGCGACGACTTCCTCGGCGTGCAGGCCTACACGCGCACGTTCATCGGCGCCTCCGGCCCGGTGCCGGTCGCTGACGACGTGGAGACGACGCTGACCGGGTGGGAGTTCTACCCGGAGGCGTCGGCCGACGGGCTGCGGTCGGCGTGGGAGCTCTCCGGGCACGTCCCGCTGATGATCACCGAGAACGGCATCGCCACCGCGGACGACTCCCGCCGTGTCGCCTACACGCAGGGTGCCCTGGAGGGCATCCACCGCTGCATCGAGGACGGTGTCGAGGTCCTCGGCTACCAGCACTGGTCGCTGCTCGACAACTACGAGTGGGCCTCCGGGTACCGGCCGACGTTCGGGCTCGTGGCGTGGGACCGCGAGACGTTCGCGCGGACGCCGAAGGACTCGGCGCGGTGGTACGGGAAGGTCGCGCAGGCGAACGCGCTCGAGACGCGGCGCGACTGACGCTGCGCGGCTGCCGTGGTCAGCGATCGCGCGAAGCGTCGCGTGGAGCGGGCTCGTCCGGCTTTCGGATGACGCGGGGACGTGTCCTCCGGGTCTGCAGCACGGATCCGCTTCCTCTGTGCGGCAGCAGTACTCGTCGGAGTGCTCGGCCCACGGGTGCGTCGAGCCATCGGTGCACCACGATGCTGAGCCCGAACGAGGCGATGACGGAGACGAGCACGACGAGCCACCACGGGATCACCAGCCACCGGGTCGTTCCGAGCAGCCGCGGGAGTGCTTGTGCGATGAGCGGATGCGTCAGGTACAGGGCGAACGCTGCATCGCCGCCGTGGACGACCCAGTTCGGGACCATCCGGCCGAGCCGTCCTTCCGCGGTCACGAGCAAGGCGAACGCTGCCGTGAGGGTGACGAACACCAAGGCCGCAATGGTGAGTGACATCTCGCCTCGGGCAGCGGTGACGAACGCGAACACAGCGGCTGCCGCGGAGGGGATGATCACAGCTTCGAGCGGTCTGCGAGCCGAAGCCGCGCGTCCGATGGCCATCCCGACCAGGAGGAAGAGCACGATCGGGTCAGCGTAGAACCACAGCACGCTCCCGGTCGCCGACTGCCAGACCGACAGGACCGCTGTCAGGATCAGGACCGGCGTCGCGATGAGGAGGGGGTCGATGCGGCACGCAATGGCGACGCAGACCAGCACGTAGAACGCGATCTCGAAGACGAGGGTCCACTCGACCCCCCACAGCATCCTGATCGTGCCGTCCGGATCTCGGGAGGGCAGGAACAGGTACGACGAGAGGATGCGAGCGGGGGCGAGCCCACCGTCGAACAACGCGCTCGGGACGGTGATCGCGGCGACGATCTTGATCGTGGTCATCGCCCAGGCGAGCGGGAGGATCCGGATCGCTCGACCGAGTGCGAACGTGCGCCAGTCAGGTTCCTGACCGGAGTCGACGACGCGCACGACGATGAACCCGCTGATGAGGAAGAAGACGGCGACGCACAGGGTGCCGAGGGTCTCGCTGGACGGAGCGCGACCCGTCGAGCTGGCATCCCGGTTCAACCAGTAGCACGCATGCAGTGCGACGACGGTCAGCGCGCTCACGAGACGAAGCGCCTGCACTCCGCGGTAGATCGGGACTCGAGGCACGGGGGCAGACGCTGGCTGTGACATGATGCATTCCAGCCTGACAGGATCCGCCTTGCCGGTCACACATGTCACATTTCTGTGGAGAAGTCTGTCGTCGCGTCAAGCGTTCTGCTCGCGGAGGATCGCTTCGACTCCCCGCGCTTCGCGATCGCGCGCGATCTCGAGCGCCGTGCGTCCCTCCGCATCCCGGACCCCCGGGTCCGCGCCGCGTTCCAGCAACGCCAACGTCGTGTTCGTCCGGTCGAACCATGCGGCGGCGTGAAGGGGGGCGAAGCCCCAGCGTGGATCGACGTCGTCGACGCCCGCCGGCTCGGAACCGAACCCGTCAAACTCCAGCGACAGGCCTCCGACGTCTCCGTGGGCGGCTGCGCGGACCACCGGAGAGGCCCACTCCACCCACCCGTCCGGCACCGGTCCGTGCCAGCCGTGCGGTACGCGTGACCCGAGATCGGCCCAGGCGGATTCGGGGACGGCGCGGATGGTGACCGACACATCACGGAAGTGGATCGCGAGTTCCCCGGTGGGGGTGAGCAGCAGGCGGAGCTCCCACACGTCTGAGTCCACGTGTGCGATCTCGCCGCGAGCGACGTGCACGTCACCGGCAACCACGGCCAACGGCTCGGTGTCGATCGGTTCGACGACCGCGTGACGGAGGTCGAGGGTGACGCGCGCGTGGTTCCAGCGCCGCCAGAGTCCGTCCGGCGTGTCCAGGACCTCGTCCGTACGGACGATGACGACCATCTGCACCGAGTGGGTGGGGACCTCGTCGATCCCCACGGCGTCCTGCTCGGCACCCCTGACTCCGTCGGTGCTGTCGATGTGCCACTCGGCGATACGTGCTTCGTTCCAGGTGACCGAAGCGAGTGCGGCGACAGCAGGTGGGGCGTCGGACACGAGACGCGCCAGGTGCTCGGCGTAGCCGTCGAGGTCCTCGAAGGAGACGTACCCGACGGCGGGCCAGCCCACTCGACTCCAACGCATGCTGCGACGTTACCGCGACACCGTCGGCGTCTGCCCCGTGCCAGGGCGATCCCGCGGCGGCGACAGGCACGCAGCCGGATGGTCGAGCGGGAGCCGTCCGCGGGGTGGTGCTCGTGATGGATCACCGTGCCGTGTTGCAGCCGCCAGGCCCTCGGCAGGGTCACGGACACCAGGACCGGCGCGGAGAACCAGCCCACCCCTGCGATGTTCCCGGCCCCTGGCTCCCCGAGCGCAGTCAGGACCGGTGCCCTCCCGCACGAGCGGGCACCGGTCCTGTGACAGCTACGACAGGCGATGACGGCGAGCGTTGTCGCCCAGCAGGATCCCCCGGTCCCAGACCAGCACGGCGGCCGGCCCTCGAGGTGTAACCGCGGGGTCGTGCCGCGATCACCGTGCCCCTCTCCGTCCTCGCCGGTCGTCCGGTCACTGCTGCGTGATCGTGTTGCCTCGACCCGCGTCCTGCACCTTGCTCTCCCCGCCGTACGTGATGGTGTTGCCGTTGCCGGGGACGACGATCTCCGTGGCGGAGTCGGCGTGGACCGTGACGCCGTCGCCCTCGACCACCAGCTTCGAGACCGCGCCGAGCTCGATGGTGGATCCCTTGGCGGCCTGCCCGACGATGTTGACGCGGTCGCAGTCGAGCGTGAACGCCTTGCCCGCGGGGAGGTCGGAAGCGAGGACGCGAGCGGCTCCGTCCTCGCAGACGTTGTGCTCGACGGAAGGTGTCGTGGTCGAGGCCGGCGTGCTCGTCGTCGCCGGCTTGCTCTCGCGCTCCGGGCCGCTGCACGCGGTGAGCGAGGCAGCGAGCGTGAGACCGAGCGCGAGCGCTCCGAGGATCGTGTTCTTGGTCATGACTTCTCCTGTCGGTGATGGGGACCCGGTGCGGGTCAGTGGATGGACGGCTCGACCCTCGGGGGGACCTCGCGGTAGTCGTGGTAGGACCCGTAGGTGGCAGTTCCTGCGCGCTTGCGGGGAACCTTGCTCAACACGATCCCGAGCGTCGCCGCGCCGATGGTGTCGAGTGCCGCCAGGGCGGCCGCGAGCTGGTTGCGTCCGGTCTGTTCCGCCGCGGCGACGACCACCGCACCCCCGGTGACCCGGCTGAGTACTGCGGCATCGGTGACCGGGAGGAGTGGTGGGGCGTCGAAGATGACGGCATCGAACTCCTGAGCGAGGTGCTCGACGAGCTTCGTGGTCGCGAAGCTCCCGAGGAGCTCGCTGGGGTTCGGCGGGATACGACCCGCCGGCAGGACCTGCAGTCCGCCGCGACCCCACGGCACCAGGACGTCGACCAGTTCGGCGCGGCCCAGGATGACGTCGGTCAGCCCGGCGGATCCTTCGATGCCCATGATCCCTGCGAGACGGGGTCGGCGGAGGTCCGCGTCCACCAGCGCGACCCTGGCCCCGTTCTCGCTCATGGCGATCGCGAGGTTCGCGGCGGTGGTGCTCTTCCCTTCGCCCGGCAGTGCGGAGGTGATCGTGAACGTGCCGGTGCGGTTGTCGAGGTCGATGAACTGTACGTTCGTCCGCAGCGCCCGGAATGCCTCGGCAACGGGACTCAGGGGATCGGCTTGCACGACGAGCGGCTGCCGGTGGAAGGACGCGTTCTCGCCGATGGCGCCGAGGAGTGGTGCGTCGGTGACCTCGACGATGTCCGCTGTCGTCCGGACCTTCGTGTCGAACGCCTGGCGGAGCAGTGCACCTGCGATCCCGAGGCCGAGGGCGCCGACCAACCCCAGGAGTACGTCGACGAACAGGTTCGGCGTTGCCGGCGCAGTGGGCTCCACCGCTGGTTGGATCACCTCCGGACGGACCAGGGACGGGCCTCCGGATGCCGGCTTCTCGAGGCGATCGGTCACGACGTGGATCAGGGATTGAGCGACGGCGTTCGCAACGGCCTTCGCGGCGGCCGGTTCGGTGTTCCGGACGGTGATGTCGATGAGCACACTGTTCGCGGGCGACTTCGCGGTCACGCGGTCAGCGAGCTCCGCAACCGTCGTTCCGAGATCGAGTTCATCGATCACCGGCTGGAGGACACTGGCGCTGGTGACCACGGCGACGTAGGACGAGACCTTCTGCTGCGCCGCGGTGTTCCCCTGGGCGACGTCGTTCACGTCGGGTGCGGAGGGTTGGACAGAGACGAACAACTCGGTCTCTGCCTCGAAGACAGGTGTCGAGACCATCGCCCAACTCCCGCCGACGCCAGCGCCGATGACGCTGACGAGAGCGATGAGGATCCAGGACCGGCGGACTGCTCGCAAAATGTCGAAGAAGGACACGGGGCTCCAAGTCAGGGAATCAGTAGGAATATAGAATATCACACGTGATTCGATCCCTGGATACGGGAACGGCCCCCGTGGTTCCCGGGGGCCGTTCCTCGTGCCGATCAGTTGTCGGCAGGCGTGAGTGTGATGGTGTTCGAGTCGCTCAGGCCGCCGTCCGCGCGCTGCTGTGTCGCGGTCAGCTGGTACGTCGCACTGGGTCCGAAACTGTCGTTGTAGACCCAGTTGCCCTTGCCGTCGGCCTTCACCGGACTACCGAGCGGCCCCCACTGCGCCTTGATCGTGACCTCAGCGCCGGGCGCGGAGGTCCCCCTGATGGTGGTCCACCCACCGGGCTCGTACGTGCCGCTCGGCGTGGTGATCACGACCGGCGCGAGCGGGTCGACCTCGGGCGTGAGCACGATGGTGTTCGAGGTGCTGGTGGAGCCGCCGGTCCTCGTCTGCGTTGCAGTGAGGTTGTAGGTCGCGCTCGGGCCGAAGTGCCCGTAGTACGTCCAGTTCCCGTCGCTGTCGGCCGTGACCTCGGGCTCGAGGTCACCCCAAGCCGCGGACAGACGGATGGTGGCGTTCGGGCTGGCGGTCCCGGAGACCTCGGTGACGCCGTCAGCGGCGTACGTGCCGTCGGGCGTCGTGATCACGACCGGTGAAGACTGGTTCGCCTTCGGACGGAGCCTGATCACGTTCGACGTGCTGGTGGTGCCATCGGCCCGGGTCTGGGTCGCGGTCAACTCGTACGTCGCGCTCGGGCCGAAGAACCCGTAGTAGGCCCAGTCCCCGTTCTGGTCTGCGTAGACGCTGTCCAGCTCACCCCAGGACGCAGCGATGGAGACACGAGCGAACGGGGACGCGGTGCCCCGCACCAGCGTGGGGTTGGCGTCCGGGTCGTAGGTGCCGGACGGTGTCGTGATCACGACCTCCTTGTGCTCCGTCGAGCCCTTCGGGGCGAGCGTGAACACCGCAGATTCGGACGTGCTGTTGTCCAAGCGCGTCTGTGAGGCGGTCAGCTTGTACGCCGCCGACGGGCCGTACGAACCCCAGATCTGCCAGTCGCCCTTCGCGTCGGCAGTGGCCGTGCCGATGGTGCCCCACTCCGAGCGGAGGGTGACCGTCGCGTACGGAGTCGCGGTCCCGGCGACGCGGGTCGAAGCCGGCGGGGCGGCGTAGTAGCCGTCCTCGGGTGAGGTGATGGCGACCGGGACCGCCACCTGCGCGCCGTCGGTCGTCACCTGTTGCGAGGCCTCGGTGCGCAGCGCGCCCTTGGACTGCTGCGTCGCGGTGATCGTGACGGGATCGGTGGCCGGAGCGATCTCCACCTCAGCGGTCCAGGTGGTGCCGTCGACCTCCGCGTCGACGGTCTGGTCGCCGACGGAGACGGCGACCTTCGCGCCCGGCTGCGTCGTGCCGGTCACCTCGGTGTAGCCCGGAGTGACGTCGTCCGTCGGTTCGGTGATCGTCACGGCGGCTCCGAAGTCGGCGACCGTGGTGGTCTCCTGGACGCCGTCGATGCCGGACTGCTCGATCTTCAGGGTGTGCTCGCCCGCGCCGACCGGGTTGATCTGCTTCGACCAGGTACCCTTCGCCACCGTCGTGGAACCGAGGGGGCTCCCGGCTTCGTCCTTGATCGTGATCGTGGCGCCGTCGACGCCCGTGCCCTTGACGGTCGCCTTCTTGGTGATGTCGGCGTCGAACTCGACCTCGGCCGTCGGCTTCGCGACCGCCGACTTGCCTGGGTTCACCGTCAGCTCGACCTGCGTGACGTTGTTGCCCTTGGTCTTGCCCTGGACCACGAGCTCGTACTCACGGTCCTCGAGGCCGTCGAGGGCGAGGATGTAGCTGCTGGTACCCGCCCGGGCGGAACCCAGCTCGGGCCCGCCTTCTTCGAAGACCTTGACCTCGGTACCCTTCGGCGCCTTGCCCTCGATCACCAGCTGCTCACCCGGGGCCAGGGTCGGCGAGCCGGTGGGCTTCGTGATCGTCACGCCGTCGCCGTAGTCGACCTCGAGGGGGATGCGGCCCACGTTCTCGCCACGGATCTTCTGCGTGACGGCCAACTCGTAGATGCCGCGTTCGTTCGGCGGGTTCAGCGCCTGGCGCCAGTGGCCCTCCTCGTTCGTCCGCTTGGTGAACAGGGGGTTCTCGCCGTGCCACACCGTGACGTCCGTGTTCGGCTGCGCGGTCCCCTCGAGCTGCACCTCGGTCTCGACGTTCTCGGCGAAGACCGCCCCAGCCCGGATCGGCGCCACTTCGAGCTTGGCGTCGACCGTGGTCGACGCGATCTCCTCGGAGCCGTCCAGCGCCGTGACCTTCACCGGCGTCGTACCGATCTTCAGTCCGTACAGTTGGAACATGTACTGCCCATCGACGACTGTCTTGAGCGCCATCTTGAGAACATCGTTCTGATCGGTCCACTCGATCTTCACCTGCGAAGCCCCGGGTGCATCACCCGAGACCACTGCCGTTCCTTGCTCGAGATCGATGTCATCGACCTTGGCCCCGACAGCGTCCTCGAAGCTTTCGTAAGAGGGCAAGATGTCGTCGCCCTGGTGGGTCGCGCCAGCGGGGTCCGAACTGAACCACCAGCCCCCGTTCGATTGATTACCGAAAGACCATCTCTTCCCTGGTCCCGGCGTTACTACCGGTTCGATCGTATAGCCCGTTCCGGCATATGAGGATGTAATTCTGGTCATTCTGAACTGCTCACTGTCTCGGTCATCGCAAGGCTCAGTCGTGGCTGGATTGCCTTTCGAACCCGAAACATTCAGGCAGAGATTCGTGCCGACGGCCTGGATCGGGCCCTCGTGTCCTACTGCGGGGAATGTCCATTCGGTCGCGTTCGTCTCCGCGTCAGCCAACTTCGAGTGAAGCGTGCTGGGGACGGCGGCGCCCGCGGAGGGTGTTCCAGCAGCAAAAAATTCCCAAGCCGTGCTCTTTGAGACGAAACGGCCCTTCACGTAGAGGCTGCCCGATTTCGCCGGCGCGTGATCGTTTGCAGAGGCGGCCGGGCCGAAACCCAACCCGGTGACGATGGTGGCGGCAGCGAGGCCCGCGGCCCCGGCTGCTCGGAGTGTCTTCTTCATGTAAGAGGAGTTGTCTTTCGGGATCAGCCGTGCGGACACACGGCTCCAACATGGACATATGAAATATTGCATGAGGACCTGAAGTCAACCTGAGCGCAAGGCATACGCACGACCGCCGTGAGCCGTGCAGGCTCAACTTCAGGTGCCTGCACTTGACGTACAAGCTGCGCGGAGTAAACTTGAGCCCAGAGGACGCAAGTCCACGTAGGCTTCAGCAAGACCACGAACCAACAGAAGGAGCACCACAACATGGGACGTGCAGTAGGCATCGACCTCGGAACCACCAACTCGGTCGTCAGCGTGCTCGAGGGTGGCGAGCCCACCGTCATCGCGAACGCTGAGGGCCTCCGCACCACGCCGTCGATCGTCGCCTTCACGAAGGACGGCGAGGTCCTGGTCGGCGAGACCGCGAAGCGTCAGGCCGTCACGAACGTCGACCGCACCATCGCGAGCGTCAAGCGCCACGTCGGCACCGACTGGACGACGGAGATCGACGGCAAGAAGTACACGCCGCAGGAGATCTCCGCCCGCACCCTCGGCAAGCTCAAGCGCGACGCCGAGCAGTACCTCGGCGAGGACGTCACCGACGCGGTCATCACCGTCCCGGCGTACTTCAACGACGCCGAGCGCCAGGCCACGAAGGACGCCGGTGAGATCGCCGGCCTCAACGTCCTCCGCATCATCAACGAGCCGACCGCCGCGGCGCTCGCCTACGGCCTCGACAAGGGCAAGGAGGACGAGCTCATCCTGGTCTTCGACCTCGGTGGCGGCACGTTCGACGTCTCCCTGCTCGAGGTGGGCAAGGACGACGACTTCTCGACTATCCAGGTCCGTGCGACCTCCGGCGACAACCGCCTCGGTGGCGACGACTGGGACCAGCGCATCGTCGACCACCTGGTCAAGAAGTTCAAGAGCGAGCACGGCGTCGACCTGTCGACCGACAAGATCGCGAAGCAGCGCCTGAAGGAAGCGGCTGAGCAGGCCAAGAAGGAGCTCTCGTCGCAGATGTCGGCGAACATCCAGCTCCCGTACCTGACGCTCACCGCCGACGGCCCGCTGAACCTCGACGAGACCATCTCGCGCGCACAGTTCGAGCAGATGACCTCCGACCTGCTCGACCGCACGAAGAAGCCCTTCAACGACGTCATCAAGGAGGCGGGTGTCTCGGTCAACGACATCGCGCACGTGGTGCTCGTCGGTGGTTCGACCCGCATGCCCGCCGTGGCCGAGGTCGTCAAGAGCCTGACCGGTGGCAAGTCCCCGAACCAGGGCGTCAACCCTGACGAGGTCGTCGCCGTCGGTGCCGCACTGCAGGCCGGTGTGCTGAAGGGTGAGCGCAAGGACGTCCTGCTCATCGACGTCACGCCGCTCTCGCTCGGCATCGAGACCAAGGGCGGCCTGATGACGAAGCTCATCGACCGCAACACCGCGATCCCGACCAAGCGCAGCGAGACCTTCACGACCGCCGACGACAACCAGCCGTCGGTCGCGATCCAGGTCTTCCAGGGCGAGCGCGAGTTCACCCGCGACAACAAGCCGCTCGGCACCTTCGAGCTCACCGGCATCGCGCCGGCTCCCCGTGGCGTCCCGCAGGTCGAGGTCACGTTCGACATCGACGCCAACGGCATCGTGCACGTGTCCGCGAAGGACAAGGGCACCGGCAAGGAGCAGTCGATGGTCATCTCCGGCGGCTCGTCGCTGCCGAAGGAGGACATCGAGCGCATGGTCCGCGAGGCCGAGGAGCACGCGGCGGAGGACAAGGCCCGTCGTGAGGCGAACGAGCGTCGCAACCAGGCCGAGCAGCTCGTCTACTCGATCGAGAAGCTCATCAAGGAGAACGACGAGAAGCTCCCCGCGGACGTCAAGTCCGAGGTGCAGGCCGACGTCGACGCACTCAAGTCGGCACTCGCGGGTGAGGACGAGGACGCCGTGAAGACGGCCTTCGACAAGCTCAACGAGTCGCAGGGCAAGCTCGGCCAGGCCATCTACGCCCAGCAGGACGCTGGTGCCGCGGCCGGTGGCGAGCAGCCCACCGCCGACGGCCAGGCACAGGCGGACGACGAGGACATCGTCGACGCCGAGGTCGTGGACGACGAGGACGACAAGGACAAGAAGTAGATGACGGACCCCAAGGACAACGTCCCCAACGAGGACGAGCCCCAGGTCGAAGGGGACGCCACCAACGCGGAGCAGCCGGAGGACCTCATCGAGGCCGAAGGCCCCGACGTCGAGGTCCCGACGGACGCGCCGGCAGGGGGTGCCACCGACCTCTCCCCGGAGGACGAGGCACTCCTGGCCGACGCGGCCCGCGGCATCGCCGAGGACAAGCTCAGCACCGAGGACCGCGACCTGGTCGCCGAGATGCGTGCGGACATGCTCCGTGCGCAGGCCGAGCTGGTGAACTTCCGGAAGCGCGTCGAGCGCGACCGAGAGGCCAACCGCGAGGTCGCGATCGCGGAGGTCGTGCGTGCACTCCTCCCGGCGCTCGACGACCTGACCCGCGCCGAGGCGCACGGCGACCTCACCGAGGGCCCCATGCAGGTCATCGGTCAGAAGATCCGCGGCGGCTTCGAGAAGTTCAAGCTCGTGCAGATCGGCGAGAAGGGCGAGTCCTTCGACCCGAACATCCACGAGGCGATCGTGCAGCTCCCGACACCGGGCGCCACCGGCCAGACCGTGGCGGACGTCGTCGAGCCGGGCTACAAGCTCGGTGAGCGCGTCCTCCGTGCGGCCAAGGTCGCGGTGGCGGTCCCGGCCTGAGCGCGGGGAGGAGGTAGGGATTCATGGCCAGTCAGGACTGGTTCGACAAGGACTTCTACAAGGTCCTCGGCGTCGACAAGACGGCGAGTGACGCTGAGCTGAAGAAGACCTACCGGAAGCTCGCGCGGCAGTACCACCCGGACTCCAACCCGGGTGATGCTGCGGCCGAGTCCCGCTTCAAGGAGATCAGCGAGGCCTACTCGGTGCTCTCCGACAAGGAGCAGCGCACCGAGTACGACCAGGTCCGCGCCATGGGGTCCGGGGCCCGCTTCACCGCGGGTGGCCCGGGCGCCCAGGGCGGCTTCGAGGACGTCTTCGGTGGCATGTTCGGTCAGCAGGGCGGCGGCGGGCAGCGCGTCCGCTTCGGCCAGGGTGGCGGTGGCGGCGGCGGCTTCGAGGACATCCTCGGTGGCATGTTCGGCGGCGGCGGTGGCTTCGGGCAGAACTCCGGCGGCTTCCGCGGCTTCGGTGGTCCGACCAAGGGCCGTGACGTCACCGCGTCGACGACGCTCGACTTCACGACCGCGATCACCGGCGACACGATCAAACTGTCGCAGGGCAACGGCCGTCCGGTGAACGTCCGCATCCCCGCGGGCGTCGCCGACGGGCAGAAGATCCGTCTCCGAGGCCGCGGCGAGCCGAGTCCGGACGGGGGAGAGGCCGGCGACCTGGTCGTCAGCGTCTCCGTCCGGAAGCACCCGGTGTTCGAGCGCGACGGGCAGCACCTCCGTGTGGACGTCCCCGTGACGTTCATCGAGGCAGCCCTCGGTGCGACGATCCAGGTGCCGACGCTCGGTGGCGAGCCCGTCAAGCTGAAGGTCGCCCCCGGCACGCCGTCGGGTCGTGTCCTCCGCGTCAAGGGACGCGGGGTCGCGACCAAGAGCGGCACCGGTGACCTGCTCGCGACCGTCCAGGTCGCGGTGCCGTCGCACCTGTCGGACAAGCAGCGCGAGGCCGTCGAGGCCCTCCGCGCGGCACTGCCCGACGAGGACCCCCGCGAGGACCTCCTCGCCAAGGCGCGCAGCTAGCGCTGCTCGCAGACCCGGCCTGGAGGCTCGGCGCGGCTCCGTCAGGAAGCCGCGCCGGGCCTCCAGTCTGGTTCCCGGACCACGCGGACGACGGAAGGAACCAGCCATGACCGACATGGACGAGAACTCGCCCGTCTTCGCGATCGCGATGGCGGCGGAGCTCGCGGAGATGCACCCGCAGACGCTGCGGCAGTACGACCGGCTCGGCCTGGTCATCCCGGGCCGCACCCGCGGCGGCTCGCGCCGCTACTCGATGCGCGACGTCGCGCAGCTGCGCGAGATCGCGCGCCTCGGGTCCGAGGGGGTGTCGCTGGAGGGGATCCGGCGGGTGCTCGACCTCGAGAACGAGAACCAGGTGTTGCGCGACCGGGTCCGCGAACTCGAGCGGGCGTTGGCCGACCAGCTCATCGCGCGGCCGGGCGCTCGGGTGTTCGCGGCGACGACGACCGGCGGTGCCGTGCCGTTGCGTGCGGGCATGCGGCCGCAGCGCAACACCGCGGTGGTGCTGTACCGACCGCAGCGCTAGGCGTCAGGAACACTCCGGCGGCTCGAAGAGTTCGCGTCGGACCCCGTCGACGGCGGTGCAGCGCCGGGCGCGGGGACGGTTGTCCTCGTGCCGACACGTGCCGGGCCGCTGCGCGCGGACGTGCGTGATCACGCTCCGGATGCACGTGGCGCACACGTCAGGTCCTCTCTCGGTCGGGATCGGGGAGCAGGTGGATCGTCCAGGCTGCGCGTTCCGCGAGCCGGCCGTCACGGCAATCGATCGCGACCCGCATGGCGACGAGTCCGTTCCGGATGTGCTCCCAGGGCAGCGCCGACCGGATCTCGTCGTGTCGGAGCCGGTAGGTCAGGCCATCGAGTGCGCCGCTCAGGGTCGCGGCGAGCAGCGGGTTGCTGCAGGCGGCGATGAACGACCGGTACACGGGCGTCACGGCGTCGGATCCCCAGTGCCACGTCGGTGCGCCCATGCAGTCGAGCACGACGCCCAGTCGGCGGAACAGTGCGGCACGGCTGCGGTCGTCGAGGTCCGCCACGGTGGTGCGGACCACGCCGCCGAACAGCAGGCCGAGGGCCTGCAGGGTCGGGACGAGCTCGTCCCGACGCGGGACGGTCACGCGGGTGTAGCGGTTCGGTCGGAACTCCACGAGACCGAGGTGTCCGAGGTCGGACAGTGCCTCGCGCACGGGCGTCCGGGAGCACCGGAGCCGCTCGGCGAGCTGGTCGTCGTCGAGCAGCGTGCCGGGTGCGAGTGAGCCGTCCATGATCTCGGCGCGGAGGCGTTCCCGCGCCTGGTCACGCAGCCGTGGGCGCACCCCGGCCTCTGGCGAAGCGAACATCGGCCCCTCTCGCTCATCCTGCCGTTCGTCGTGCAACGGTCACCTGTCGAGCGTAGGGCTCCGGGATACCAGGGAGGCCGGTGATATACCGGCGGGTGTCGATGTGGCGCACTGTGCCAGGGGCGCCGGGTAGCCTCGACCGGTGCCCTTCGACTTCGCCGACCACTTCCGGCGCTCCCCGGCCAGCGAGGAGCCGGACCTCGTAGCGATCGACGGGACCGACCGCTTCCTGCTCGACGAGGCCCCCCACGTGCACGGCGACGCGCTGCGGCAGCCGGGTGAGGTCGCCGTCGTCGACGACCGGTACGGGGTGCTGACCCTCGGGGCGATGACAGTGCACGGCGCATCGGGCATCCGGGTCGTGCAGGACTCCCTGGTGGGCGTCCGGGCGCTGCAGGCGAACGCCGGCACCTTCGGGCGCAGCGGCTACGTGCTCGCGGAGTCGCTCGAGCAGGCCTTCCGTGACGTGCGACTCGTGCTCCTCCGGCTGTCGAAGTCGAACGACCGGCTCGACGAGCTCGCCCGTGCCGTCGCCCGGTGGGCAGCGCCGGACGTCGTGCTGCTCTGCGGTGGTGTCTCGAAGCACATGAACCTGTCCCAGAACGACGTCCTCCGTCGGTACTTCGGCGAGGTCACGGCGTCGCGGGGTCGCGGGAAGTCGCGGCTGCTCGTCGCGCAGGACCCGCTCCGGGCCACCGCCGTCCGTGCCGACGCCACGAACCCCTGGCCGCGCTCCGTGCACGTGGACGAACTCGGGATGACGCTCGTCGCGCACGGCGGCGTCTTCGCGGGGACGTCGCTCGACCAGGGCACCCGTGTGCTGCTCGGCGCGATGGACGAGGCGGTGCCGACCGCGCGGACGGCCGTCGACCTCGGCTGCGGCAACGGTGTCATCGCGACCGCGCTCGCGCGTCGCCGTCCGTCGATCAAGGTCGTCGCGACCGACGTGTCGGCGATCGCCGTCGCGTCCACGCGGGCGACCGCCGCGGCGAACGGTGTCGCGGACCGGGTGACCGTCGTCCGGTCGGACGCGGGCGACGAGCTCGACGAGGGCTCGGCGAAGCTCGTGCTCTGCAACCCGCCGTTCCACGAGGGCACCACGGTGAGCACCGACGCAGCCGAGGCGATGTTCCGGAACGCGGCCACGATCCTCCAGGCCGGTGGCGAACTGTGGTGCGTCTGGAACTCGCACCTGCGCTACCGACCCGTGCTGGAGCGGCTGGTCGGGCCGACCCGCCAGGTGGTGCGGACGGACAAGTTCACGGTCACCGCCTCGCGGCGGGTCGACTGACCGACGACAGCGAGCCCCGTCACACGAGGTGACGGGGCTCGCTGCGCGTGCGGGGCTGCCTCAGACGTGGACGGGCAGCTGGACCGACCTCCCGCCGGACGTGATCGTGATCACGTGGTCGCCCTTCGCGAGGCCGGTCAGGGAGAGCTTGCCCCGGCCGTCCGCCCCGATCGAGCCGACCGCGAGCTGGCGGTCGCCCTCGTGCGCCTGCAGGCCGCCGATGCCGGAGGGGAGACCCCACACGGTGATCTCCGCCGAACCCGTGAGGGCGCTCGTGCTGGTGACCGTCGCCTCGAGGGCACTCGCGTCGTGGTCGCCGTTGCCGATCGTGAGGGTGCGCTCCACCCGCTCGCCGTCGATGGTCGCCGTGGCGGTGACCGTGGTCGTGAGCTGCTCCGGGGCGGTGACGACGACGTTGCGGAACTCCTCGTCGTCGAGCGTCACCACCTTGCGCTCTCCGTTGGCGGTGACGGTGACCTCGGTGCCTGCCGGGCCGCGGACGTCGACGCTCACGCGACCGTGGTCGATGCGGGTGGACCCGAGGGTGAACGCGGTGTCGGACGCGCCGTCGCCGGGCTGCTCGGTGCCCTCGCCGGGCTGTTCGCCCTCGTTCCCACCGCCGGGCTGCTCGGTGCCGTCCCCGGGCTGCTCGGTGTCACCTGCGGTGTAGGTGATCGTCCAGGGCGACGTCCGGTACTTGCCGGTCTCGTCCTGGTACGACGCGACGAGCTCGTTCACGCCCGGCCGCAGGTCGCGTTCGAGGGGCAGCGTGAACGCACCGTCGGCGTCGGTCTTCGCGTCGCCGAGGTACTCGCCGGCATCGGGGTCGACGATCGACACGTTGCGGTACGAACCCGGGGTGTGGCCGGTGATGGTCGGACGGGCCTCGTGCACCGTCGAGCCGCTCGCCGGCGTGGTGATCTCGAAGCCCTGTGCCTGCTGCTCGTACGTCACGTCGAGTGACTGGCCGCGGAGCCAGGAGCCGTCGGCCTGCTGGTACCGGAAGACGAGCTGGTTCTGCCCGGTGTTGAGTGCACCCTCGAGCGTCACCTTCCAGTTGCCGTGCTCGTCAGCGGTGGCCGCGCCGAGGGCGGGACCTGCGGGGCCGCCGACGGACACGTGGGTGCCGGCGGGGGCCGTGCCCTCGATCGTGGGGCGCGCGGTGTGCACGGTGTCGCCGTCGCGGAGGCTGGTGACGGTGCCGACGACGTCCTGGTCGCCGGGCTGCTCGCCCTGGTCGCCGCCGCCGGGCTGTTCGCCGCCGCCGGGCTGCTCGCCGCCGTCGCCGGCCCGGGCGTCCGCCCAGTTGCTCTGCGTGAAGGCGTCGCGATCGGGGGTGTCCAGCGGGACGGACTGGTCGACCGACCGCAGCCAGACGTGTTCGGCGGCGGCACCGCCCGGCACCACGATCTCGAACGAGGCGTCGGTCCGCGGGGGAGTCGAGGTGACGACGTCCCGGCGGTCGAAGGACGCCTCGATCGTCGCACCCGCGTTCGCACGACCGCGGACCACGAGGTCGTCCCCACGGCGCTCCGCGGACTCGACGACCGGGACGGCCGCGAAGGCGTCCAGGTGCGCCTGGGACGGCGTGCTGTACGACCCGTCCGACCGCACGACCGCGGCCGTGACGACCTGCGGCCCGGAGCTGAGCGGCGCGAGGTCGCACGAGTACCGCTTGGGCAGCGCCGGTGTGGCGGTGCCCTCGCAGAGCAGACGTCCGCGCTGGTCGACGACCTTGAGCGTGCCGCCCTCGATCGAACTGGTGGCGACCAAGCCGGGCGTCGCGAGCCCGGTCTCGAAGACGGGGAGGCCCCCGCGATCGCCGACCGACTCGGCACCCTGGATGGTGAAGATGCCGGTGGAGCTCGCCCCGACGGGGTTCTCGGCGGTCGCGCCGGGGATCGCCGGCAGGTCGGGACCGGCCGTCGCCGCGCTGGCGGCCGTGACGAATCCGGTGGAGGTGAGGACGAGTCCGAGTGCGGCACCGGTGGCCGCACGGGTGAACTTGCGCATGATTCCTTCCTGTACCCGAACGATGACGTCGGGGACGGAAGACAATGTTGTATGTCGGATACCGTTCCTATCCCGCATGCAAGTCGTACGGACGACGAAGCGCCCCGCCGTTCGGCGGGGCGCTTCGTCGTCCGTACCGGCTCGATCAGGCCGGGACGTAGTCGAACGTGTCCGGGTCCGGACCGGTGCGGTGGCCCTTGTCGAGCGAGGTGATCGCCGTCATGTCGTCGTCCGAGAGCTCGAAGTCGAAGATCGCGAAGTTCTCCTCGACGCGGGAACGCGTGACCGACTTCGGGAAGACGATGTCGCCGCGCTGGATGTGCCAGCGGAGGACGACCTGCGCCGGGCTCTTGCCCGTGGCACCGGCGATGCGGGTGATGGTCTCGTCGTCGAGCACGAGGCCCTGGGCGATCGGGGACCAGGCCTCGGTCGCGATGCCGTGCTCGGTGCCGTAGGCGCGGAGCTCCTCCTGGACGAGGTACGGGTGCACCTCGATCTGGTTGACGGACGGGGTGATGGTCGTCTCGGCGGCCAGGCGGTTGAGGTGGTGCGCCTGGAAGTTGCTCACGCCGATCGAGCGGGCGGTGCCGGCGTGGTAGAGCTCCTCCATGGCCTTCCAGGTCGGCACGAAGTCCGACACGGTGGGCAGCGGCCAGTGGATGAGGAAGAGGTCGGTGTACCCGCCGAGCAGGTCGGCCGACTTCTTGCCGTTCTCGGCAGCGAGGGCCGGGTCGTGGAAGCCGTTGTTGAGCTTCGACGTGACGAAGATCTCCGAGCGGTCGATGCCGGACTCGGCGATGGCCTCGCCGACCTCCTTCTCGTTGCCGTACATCTCGGCGGTGTCGATGTGGCGGTAGCCGACCTCGAGCGCCGTCAGCGTCGCTTCCTTGGTGTTCTCGGGCTCGATCTGGAAGACGCCGAAGCCGAGCTGCGGGATGGTCTTGCCGTCGTTCAGGGTGATGTTCGGAACGGTCATGTCCCCATGCAACCAAAGGACCCTCAGCGCGCATTCCAGGAACGTCCAGCAGAGAGTGTCCCAGGCGAAGAACGGGCAGGGCCGGATCGCGAGGGCGGGGTCAGCTACGCCAGGGCGTCGGTGACGTACGCCAGCAGCGCGTCACCGTACGCCACGGCGGCGTCGTCGTCCCGGAACTCCCGCACCGAGCCGCCGATCGTCGCGGTCACGACGAACCCCGTCGCCAACGACACGAACGCCGGCCCGAGCAGCTCGCGCAACTGGTCCTCCCGTGGCAGCCACAGCGACTCGGACGCCTCGACCGAGTCGAGCGCCCACTCGGTGGTGCCGTTGAAGCCGAGCACCGTGCCGCTCGGGTAGTCGTGCCGCTCGACGGTCATCTCGGAGACCGTGTAGACGTCGTCGTCCACCCCGGGCTTGTCGATGACGAACCGGTCGCCCGTCGCCGGGTGCCAGCGGAGTCCGGCGTCGCGCAGCGACCGGGCGAGTTCGACGGTGATCACGGGTCCACCCTGCCATGCCCACCCCGCCGGGTCCCGGCCGGTCCCGAGCCGGACGGTGCACGTCACGCGGTCCCGGGGCCGGTGCGTAGGCGTCGGCAAGGTCGCCGTACTAGCATCGCCGAGCACCCCGCGCGCGACGAGCAGTCGTCCGCGCGCGCGGGCGCGACGACGCCCGGGCGACCGGTGTCGTGCCTCCCGGCCGTTCCGCGGCCACGGGCGCGACCGCCGGCCGGCGTCGCGGTCCCGGGGCGGCCACGAGCCGCCACCGGTCCGTCCGCCCGTCCTGTCCGCCCAGCAAAGGACCCGCATGACCCTCGAGCGCGAGGAACTCCGCGACGACTGGACCGTGGCGATCGCCGGCGACCAGGTGCCGGCCGGTGCGCCGGACGGGATCGCGGGTCGCACGATCCGGGCCACGGTGCCGGGGCAGGTGCACACGGACCTCGAGCGCGAGGGACTGGTCGCCGACCCGACGTTCGACCGCAACGAGGACGGCGCGAAGTGGGTCGGGCGGGCCGACTGGGCCTACCGGCGCGCGGTCGACGTCGCGCCGCACGGGTTCGAGCGCGTCGACCTGGTCTGCGAGGGGCTCGACACGGTCGCCGAGCTGAGCCTCGACGGGGTCGTCGTCGGCACGACCCGGAACATGCACCGGCGCTACCGCTTCGACCTCAACGACCTGCCCGGTGGCGCGGGGGAGCGCGAGCTCGAGATCCTCTTCGAGTCGCCGTACCGCGAGGCCGGCCGGGTCGCCGCACGAGCGGGCGCGATGCCGGGGCCGTACGACGAGCCGTTCCCGTACATCCGCAAGCAGGCGTCGAACTTCGGGTGGGACTGGGGCCTCACCGCGGTCACGAGCGGCCCCTGGCGGCCGGTCGCGGTCGAGCGCTGGTCCACCGCGCGGCTCGCCGAGGTCAAGCCCCTGGTCGACGTCGACGCGGGCGAGGGCGTCCTCGACGCGCACGTCCGGGTCGAGCGCTCCGGCATGAACGACCTCGACCAGGACGGCGAGGACGACGACCTCGTGCTCGTCGTCACGGTGGCGGGACCGACGGCGGACGGTGGGTCGACGCGGCAGCGCTCCCGCGCGCAGCTGACCCCGAAGGACGACGAGGTCGTCGTCACGGTCCGTGTCCCCGAGGTGCGGCGCTGGTGGCCCCGCGGGTACGGCGAACAGCCGCGCTACGACGTGACCGTCGAGCTGCAGACCGTCGACGGCGAGGTGCTCGACCGCCGCACGGCGAAGACCGGCTTCCGGTCGGCCCGCATCGACACCACGGACGACACCGTCGGCAAGCCCTTCACGGTCGTCGTGAACGGGACCGTCATCGACGTCCGCGGCGTGAACTGGATCCCCGACGACGTCATCGTGTCACGCGTGGACCGCGACCGGATCGCCGACCGGCTGACCGTCGCGGCGGACCTCGGGGTGAACCTCGTCCGGGTCTGGGGCGGCGGCGTCTACGAGTCCGACGACTTCTACGACGTCTGCGACGAGGCCGGGCTGCTCGTCTGGCAGGACTTCGCGTTCGCCTGTGCGGCCTACCCCGAGATCGAGCCGATCCGGAGCGAGGTCGTCGCCGAGGCCCGCGACAACGTCGCACGCCTCGCCGGTCACCCCTCGCTCGTGGTCTGGAACGGCAACAACGAGAACATCTGGCTGCACGACGCCGACGGGTGGGCCGACGTGCTCGGCGACCGCGGGTGGGGGCTCGACTACTACCTCGACCTCCTGCCGACGATCGTCGACGCGGTCGACCCGTCGCGCTTCTACACGGTCGCGTCGCCGTGGTCGGGGTCGGAGAGCCTGCCCGCGAACGACGTCGACCACGAGACGCACCACTCGTGGGACGTCTGGAACCGCCTGTCCGACGACCACTACCGCGACTCGGTCCCGCGCTTCGTGTCGGAGTTCGGCTGGCAGGCGCCGCCCGCGTGGCGGACGCTGCGCGAGGCCGTCACGGACGAGCCCCTGCGGGTGGACTCGCCCGGTGTCGTCCACCACCAGAAGGCCGACGACGGGATGGGCAAGCTGGCGCGGGGCATCGCGCCGCGCTTCGGCAGCGTCGACCCCGCCGAGTTCGACCGCTGGCACTACCTGACACAGCTGCAGCAGACCCGGGCGATCGCGACCGGCGTCGAGCACTGGCGGACGCACTGGCCGCGCAACACCGGCGTCGTCGTCTGGCAGCTCAACGACCTGTGGCCGGTGGCGTCGTGGTCGGCGATCGACTCGGCGGGGCGGCTCAAGCCGCTCGCGCACGAGCTGCGGCGCCTGTACGACGACGTCCTGCTGACGATCCGCCCGGTGGCGCGACGGACGGAGGTCGCGTCGCAGACGTCCACCGACGAGCGGACGGGAGGCGCGGATCACGACGGTGCGTCGGCTCCCGTCGACGAGACGGCCGAGCCCGGCGATCTCGTGGACACGTTGTCGCTCGGGGTGTCGCCCGGCGCCTTCGGGCACGCGCCCCTCGAGGTCGCGGTGCGCTCGGCGCGCGCCGGGCGCGACAGCGTCGTCCGGATCCGGCGCATGCACGTCTCGGGCGCGATCCTCGCCGAGGCGACGCTCCCCGTGCGGCTGTCCGAGGCCGGGGTCGCCGTCGTGGCGCTCCCCGAGTCGGTCGGCGTCGTCGACGACCCGTCGCGCGAACTGGTCGTGGCCGACATGGACTGGCGGCGTGCGGTGTGGACGTCCGCGCCGGACCGGGACGTGCGGTGGGAGCCGGCGCGGTTCCGCTCCTCGGTGGTGCGCGCAGCGGACGGGGACGGCCACGACCTGGTGGTCGACGCGGAGACGCTCGTGCGGGACCTGCTCGTCCAGCCCGACCGCCTCGCGGCCACCGGCACCGTCGACCGCGGCTTCATGACCCTGCTGCCCGGGGAGCGCGTGGTGTTCCGCGTGCGGGGACTGACCGACGAGCAGGCACGCGGCCTGACCGGTGCGCCCGTCGTCCAGACCCTCGATCGCGCACTGGAAGCCGATATTCGAATGTGATATGTTGTTCGGGCTCGTGTGAACGCGAGCCCGATGCGCTGACCGCGCACCGGCGGACCTCCGGAGGCGCGCTCGATGACACTCGCTGCTCGACCGGTGACGTCCGTGCCCGGCGCGGCGTCCCGATCGGGGCGGCCCGAAGGGCGACGGCCAGACGGGCGACGGCCAGACGGGCGGCGGCCAGACGGGCGGCGGTCCGGCGTCGCTCGTCGCCTCGTCCCCTCCGCGCTCGCGATCGCGACGCTCGACCTCGCCCTGCTCGTGGTGGCGTTCGCGACCGCGCACGTCCTGCGCTTCCCCGGGGAACTCCCGCCCGTGGGTCCGCGGGACGGCTGGACCGAGGTCGTCACGGCGCCGGCGATCGTGCTCGTGTGGATGACGTTCCTGTCTGGCTTCCGGACCCGGGATACGCGCATCGCCGGGGTCGGGAGCGAGGAGTACCGACGCCTGGTCACCGCGAGCCTCGTCACGAGTGCGGGCGTCGCGGTGGTCGCCTACGCCGCGCGGATCGACATCGCCCGCGGGTACGTCGCGATCGCGTTCCCGCTCGGGTTGCTCCTGCTCGCCGCCGGGCGGAAGGTCGTCCGGACCGCCCTGGCCCGACGTCGAGCACGGGGTGAGCACCTGCTCGACGTCCTGCTCGTCGGCGACCTCGACGACGTCCACTACGTCGGTCGTCGGATCGCGACGACGCCGGCGGCCGGCTACCGGGTGGCCGCCGTCGTGTCGGACTGCGCGACTCCGGGCACCGAGGTGTCACTCGGCACGACGTCGGCGCCGGTGGTCGGCGGCATCGGCGACCTCGTCGACACGGCATCGACGGCGGGGGTCTCCGCCGTCGTGGTGGCCGGTGCGATCCGCGGAGGCCACGAGCGCCTGCGCCGCCTCGGCTGGCAGCTCGAGGAACGGGGCGTGGAGCTCGTCGTCTCCTCCCCGCTGGCCGACGTCGCAGCGGGTCGCGTGCACGAGCGCCCGGTCGACGGCCTGCCGCTCATGCACGTCGAGACCCCGGACTACCGGTGCCGCCGCGGCAAGCGTGCACTCGACGTCGTCGGTGCCACGGTCGGGCTGCTCCTGTTCGCGCCGCTCCTCGTGGTCATCGCGATCGTCATCCGACTCGACGACGGCGGCCCGGTCGTCTTCCGGCAGCGCCGCGTCGGTCGTGGTGGGCAGGAGTTCGCCATCTGCAAGTTCCGGACGATGTGCGTCGACGCCGAGGCTCGGGTGACCGAGCTCTCCCCGGCGAACCAGGGCTCCGGACCGCTCTTCAAGATCCAGGACGACCCCCGGATCACCCGCGTCGGTGCGTTCCTCCGGCGGACCTCGCTCGACGAGCTGCCGCAGCTGTGGAACGTGCTCACCGGCTCGATGAGCCTGGTCGGTCCCCGACCCGCGCTGCCCGCCGAGGTCGCCGTCTACGAGGACTTCGCGGACCGACGCCTCCTGGTCACCCCCGGGATGACCGGGCTCTGGCAGGTCAGCGGCCGCTCGGACCTCGACTGGGCCGAGGGCGTCCGCCTCGACCTGCACTACGTCGAGAACTGGTCGTTCCTGCACGACCTCGTCATCCTGGCCAGGACGGTCCCGTCCGTCCTGCGGTCCCGCGGCGCCTACTAGCCGCCCCTCGACCCCGGCCGCGCCTTGACCCGCGGTCGGAACGACGCACCCCCGGAGCGCAGCGGCCTCCGGGGGTGCTGTCTGTGCGAACGGTGTCGGTTCCGCTCCTCGCCTGGGCTTCACGGTGCGCGCGAGTTACGATGGGAGGACGACAGACTTCCGCCCCCTGATCGACGACGACCGGGCGGGCGCTGCCAGAACCAGATCAAGGAGACATGATGCTCGGAAACCTCACAGGGCTCCACCTGCTGATCATCCTCGGGATCGTCATCCTGCTGTTCGGTGCTACCAAGCTCCCGGCGCTCGCCAAGGGCCTCGGCCAGTCGATCAACATCTTCAAGAAGGAGATGGGCGACGACAAGAAGCAGAACGCCGACGGCACCGTGAACACGGTCGCCACCGACGCTGCAGCCCCGACCACGGCGCAGCCGACCGCGCAGCCCGTCGTCAACCCGGCCCCGTCGGTGCAGCCGAACGTGCACTCGACGGTCGACCCCAAGAACTAGGACACCCAGCCCCGTCCTGTCGGCAGCCCCCGCGACCACATCGGTCGCGGGGGCTTCGGCGTTCCCGGGACGTCAGCGCCGACTCCCCGGCGGGTCGTCGAGCGCGGTCGATGCGCGGCGGGTCAGTGCTTCGAGCGGCCCGCGGCGACCGGTCCGGTGCACCAGCAGTGCAGCGGCCACGGCCAGGACGGCGAGCACCCCGAAGGGCCCCCATCCGCCCAGGACCGGCAGCGGATCGGGCTCGCCGAACCGGTACCAGACGCCGAGCAGGGCGATGTGGCCGCAGTACAGGGTCAGGGCGAGGCGGCCGACGGCGCGGAGCGGGACCAGGACGACGGGGCTGCGACGGGCGACCAGCCCGAGGGCGGCGAGCAGCGCGAGGGCCAGGCCGAGTGCACCGACGAGCTCGAACGTGGATCCGCCGTGCGGTGTGACGTCGAGCAGGCGTGCCCACTCGATCGGCGGGAACGACGGGTGGGCCTCGACGATGTCCGGTCCGCCGGTCGGGACGGGCGCAGCGGCCGAGCTCCCGCTCCCGGCATCGACCGGGATCATCGTGCCGACCGGACCGGTGATCCCGAGCGCGGTGCCGAGCGCGACACCGGTGCCGTAGCCCGCGGCGGCGAGTCCGGTGCCGGCGACGAGTGTCCGCCGGAGGACCGCGGGCCGGTCGAGCCCGAGCCGTGCCACGAGCACGCCGGCGAGCACCACCCCGAACCACGACACGGCGGGGTACCCCGTGACGAGCAGGCTGGCGGTGTCCGCGCCGGTCGTCTCCACGAGCGCCTGGCCGGCGAGGGCGATCACCGGGCCGAGCGTGAGCGACAGCACGGCGGCGAGGACGACCCAGCCCAGGCGCAGTCGGAGGAACGGCAGCGCGGCGACGAACAGCACCGCGTACGTCGGCAGGATCACGAGGACGCCGCCCGGCACGAGCGTGAGCGGCGCCCCGATCGCCAGGAGGGTCGCGGCGCGGGCGAGGACGTGCCGCCGGTCCCGGATCCGTCCGTCGGCGCCGGGACCGGTCGTCAGCAGGACCAGGGACGCGCCGGCGCAGAGGGCGAACAGGATCGACGAGCGTCCGTTCACGAGGTCGGTCCAGGTCGCCGGGTCGGACCAGTCGAACGGGGTGTGGGCAGCGCCGACGTGCGCGGCGAACATCCCGAGGACGGCGAGGCCGCGTGCGGCGTCGAGACCGTCGAGTCGGGCGGTGGGGAACGATCTGTCTCGGTTCATGCCCTCGATGGTCGGCAGTCGGGGGTTTCGTCGGTGCAACCGTCCCCCGGAGCGCGCCGACGAGGATGATGGGCCCATGACCGCTCCGGCCGCCACGGCCCCGCTCCGCGACGACCGCCGGGTGGTCCTCGTCGTCGCGATCCTGGCCTCGTTCGTCGTGGGGCTCGACGCGAGTGTGGTCAACGTCGCCCTGCCCGCCGTCCGTCAGGAGCTCGGCGGGGGACTCGTCGTGCAGCAGTGGACGGTCGACGCCTACCTCGTGACGCTCGGCTCGCTGATCCTGGTGGCCGGGTCGCTCTCGGACCTGTTCGGCCGTGTCCGCATCATCCGCTGGGGCCTCATCGTCTTCGGCGTCGCGTCGGTGGTGTGCGCGGTCGCCCCGACGGGCGAGGTCCTCATCGTCGCCCGGGCGTTCCAAGGCGTCGGGGGTGCCCTGGTGACGCCGAGCGCCCTGGCGCTCATCGTCGCGGCGTTCCAGGGGGCCGCACGGGCGAAGGCGATCGGGTCGTGGACGGCCTGGTCGAGCGCCGCGTCGATCCTCGGACCGGTCGTCGGCGGGGTGATCGTCGACGGCATCGGCTGGCGGTGGATCTTCGTGGTGACGGCCGTGCCGATCGCGGTCACGATCCCCCTGGTGCGGCGCATCTCCGGTGACGTGGTCGCGGGGGACCGGCCCCGGGTGGACGTCGTCGGCGCCGTGCTGGCCGTCGTCGGCGTCGGCGGGGTCGTGCTCGGACTGATCGAGCAGGAACGCCTCGGGTGGGGCGACCCGGTCGTGGTCACCGCACTGGTGCTCGGCGCGGCGTCCCTGGTGGCCTTCGTGCCGTGGGAGCTCCGCGTGACCCGAGGGCACGGCTCGCCCCTGGTGCCCCTCGAGCTGTTCCGGGCGCGGAACTTCACGGTCGGCAACCTGGCGACGCTGTCGATCTACGGGGCGCTCGGGATGGTGTTCTTCGTCGTGACCCTGTTCCTGCAGGAGGTCTGGGGCTTCCCCGCGTGGGTCGCCGGGCTCGCGACGCTCCCGCCGACGCTGATGCTCCTGGCGCTGTCGACCGCGGTCGGGTCCCTCTCCGGCCGGTACGGCCCGCGCTGGTTCATGGCCGCGGGGCCGGCCGTCGCCGCGGTCGGCGCGCTGCTGCTGCTCCTCGTCGGCGACGACCCGGCTGCCTACTGGTGGTCGGTGCTGCCCGGGCTGGTCCTCGTCGGCGTCGGGATCGCGTCCATGGTGACCCCGTTGACGAGCGCCGTCCTCGGTTCCGTCCCGCAGTCCGAGGCCGGCGCGGGCTCGGCGGTGAACAACGCGATCGCCCGCATCGCCGGCCTGGTGACGGTGGCGCTGGCCGGTGTCGTCCTGGGCGGCGAGGTCAGCGTCGGCGGGCTGCACCGCGCGATGGTCGTGATGGCGGTGCTCCTGGCGGCGGGGGCGGTCGTCAGCGCCGTCGGCATCCGGAATGCACCCCTGCGCTCGTAAGTTGAGTGCAGTAGACTCAAGTACACCACCACCGCACGGAAAGGACGGACCGCATGGCGAACCTCCAGGGCGCTCCCGACTCGCAGGAGCGGCAGAAGACCGCGCTCGAGCAGTACGGCGTCGACCTGACCGCGATCGCGCGGAGCGGCAAGCTCGACCCGGTGATCGGCCGCGACGCCGAGATCCGCCGCGTCTCCCAGGTGCTCACGCGCCGGACGAAGAACAACCCGGTGCTCATCGGCGAACCCGGCGTCGGCAAGACCGCGGTCGTCGAGGGGCTCGCGCAGCGCATCGTCGCGGGCGACGTGGCCGACTCGCTCAAGGACAAGCGCCTCGTCTCGCTCGACATGTCGGCACTCATCGCCGGCGCGAAGTACCGCGGCGAGTTCGAGGAACGGCTCAAGGCCGTGCTCAAGGAGATCGACGACTCCGACGGGCAGGTCATCACCTTCATCGACGAGCTGCACACCCTCATGGGTGCCGGCGGTGGCGAGGGGTCGGTGGCGGCCTCGAACATGCTGAAGCCGATGCTCGCCCGTGGTGAGCTCCGCCTGATCGGCGCGACGACGCTCGACGAGTACCGGCAGTACATCGAGAAGGACGCCGCCCTCGAGCGACGTTTCCAGCAGGTCTTCGTCGGGGAACCCAGCGTCGAGGACACCGTCGCGATCCTCCGCGGGCTCAAGGAGCGGTACGAGGCCCACCACAAGGTGACGATCAACGACTCCGCGTTGGTCGCGGCCGCGAGCCTGTCGAACCGGTACATCTCAGGCCGGCAGCTCCCCGACAAGGCGATCGACCTCATCGACGAGGCGGCGAGCCGGCTCCGCATGGAGATCGACTCCAGCCCGGTCGAGATCGACGAGCTCAAGCGCAGCGTCGACCGGCTCCGTGTCGAGGAGTTCGCGCTGAAGCAGGAGCGGGACGACGCGTCGAAGGCGCGCCTGGAGACCCTGCAGGGCGAACTGGCCGGACGGCAGGAACGCCTCGGTGAGCTCGAGCAGCGCTGGCAGGCCGAGCGCGCGAGCCTGAACCGGATCGGTGAACTCAAGCAGCAGCTGGACGAGCTGAACATCCGCAGCCAGCGGGCCCAGCGTGAAGCCGACTACGAGACGGTGTCCCGGCTGGAGTACGGCGAGAAGCCCCGGATCGAGGCCGAGCTCGCCGCCGCGGAACAGGCCGAGAGCGCCGACCGCATGGTGAACGACAGCGTCGCGGACGAGGACATCGCCGCCGTGATCGCGCAGTGGACGGGCATCCCGCTCGGCCGGCTCCTGCAGGGCGAGACCGAGAAGCTCCTGCACCTGGAGTCCGAGCTCGGTCGACGGATCATCGGGCAGCGCACCGCCGTGTCCGCCGTGTCCGAGGCCGTCCGCCGCACACGCGCCGGCATCTCCGACCCGGACCGTCCGACGGGCTCGTTCCTGTTCCTCGGCCCCACCGGCGTCGGCAAGACCGAGCTGGCCAAGGCGCTCGCCGAGTTCCTGTTCGACGACGAGAAGGCGCTCGTCCGCATCGACATGAGCGAGTACGGCGAGAAGCACTCGGTCGCGCGGCTCATCGGCGCCCCGCCCGGCTACGTCGGGTACGAGGCCGGCGGGCAGCTCACCGAGACCGTCCGGCGCCGGCCGTACTCCGTCGTGCTGCTCGACGAGGTCGAGAAGGCGCACCCGGAGGTCTTCGACGTCCTGCTCCAGGTGCTCGACGACGGTCGCCTGACCGACGGGCAGGGCCGGACCGTCGACTTCCGCAACACGATCATGGTCCTGACGTCGAACCTCGGCTCGCAGTTCATGACCGACCCGACGCTGACCGACGCGCAGCGCGAGGAGGGCGTCCGTGCGCTCGTGCAGCAGGCGTTCCGGCCCGAGTTCGTGAACCGGCTCGACGACATCGTGGTGTTCCAGGCGCTCACGACCGACGACCTCGGCCAGATCGTGTCGCTCGACGTGGACCGGCTCGCGCGCCGGCTCACGGACCGGCGGCTCGAGCTCGCGGTCACACCCTCGGCCCGCGGCTGGCTCGCCGAGCGCGGGTACGACCCGGTGTACGGGGCGCGGCCACTCCGGCGGCTCATGCAGCGGCAGATCGACGACCGCCTCGCGCGGGCGATCCTGTCCGGTGACGTGCGCGATGGGGACACCGTCCGTGTCGACGTCGCCGCGGGCGGCGACGAGCTGACGGTCGAGCCGTTCGAGCTGGCGGAGATCGTCGAGGAGTAGGCCGCGTCCGCCCCGCGGAGCAGACGACGCACAGGAGGCCCGGGGCCGGTCCACGAGACCGGCACCGGGCCTCCCGTTCGTCGAGTCCACCGCGATCCAGCACCTTGCCAGCGGGTGCATGTGGAATGTCACACATGCGTGTACTGGTGGTGGACGACGAGATCTCCCTGGCCGACCTCGTCGCGAGGGGCCTGCACCGGCAGGACATGGCTGTCGACGTCGCCCACCGCGGTGACGAGGCGGACGAGCTCCTCGCGGTGAACGACTACGACGTCGTCGTGCTCGACCGTGACCTCCCCGGACTCCACGGGGACGAGGTCGCTCGCAGGCTGGCCGCGCGCGGGTCGCTCACCCGCATCCTCATGCTGACCGCTGCGACCACCCTCGCGGACCGGGTGCACGGCCTCGAGCTCGGCGCGGACGACTACCTCGCGAAGCCGTTCGAGTACCCGGAGCTCGTCGCGCGGGTGCGTGCACTGGGTCGGCGCTGCGTGCCGCCGGTCGCCCCCGTGCTCGAGCGCGACGGGATCGTCGTCGACTCGAACCGGCGCGTGGCGACCCGCGACGGTCGACCGCTCGACCTGACGTCCAAGGAGCTCGGGGTGCTCGAGGTGCTGCTGCGCGCCGACGGACGCATCGTCTCGGCCGAGGAGCTGCTCGAGAAGGTCTGGGACATGAACATCGACCCGTTCACGGCAGCGGTGCGGGTCACCCTGTCGAAGCTCCGCAGGAAGCTCGGGCCACCGGACCCGATCCGGACGGTGCCCGGCAGCGGGTACGCGCTGTGAGCCGTCCCTGGAGCATCGGCACCCGCACGGCGATCGGCTTCGCGGTGTCGGCGATGGCGCTGACCACCGGTGTCCTGGTGTTCGTCAACCTGGCGTCACAGTGGTCGCTGAGCGCTGCGTCGAGCGACCACCGTGACGCCGGCGCGTGGAGCCAGGCGATCGCCGTGACCCCGGACCCCGATGCCGAGCGCGCGGATCCCGACGACGCAGCCGGCCGCACGATCACGCTCGTCCAGGTCGTCGCGGCGGAGCAGTGGCAGTGGTCCGCGGTCGGCATCGCCGCCGCCGGGGCGGCCGCCGGGCTCCTCGGGTGGAGGTTGAGCCGGCGCGTCCTGCGGCCCATCGACCGCATCACCGCCACGGCGAACCGGATCTCGGCGTCCACGCTCCACGAACGCATCGACCTCGACGGGCCCGACGACGAACTCCGACGACTGTCCCGGACGGTGGACGCGCTGCTCGACCGTCTCGAGTCGGCGTTCGCGAGCCAGCGCCGTTTCGTCGCGCAGGCCGCGCACGAACTGCGCACACCGCTCGCGGTCCAGCGCGCCTGCCTGCAGATCGACCTGCCGGACGATGCGGGGCCGACCGAGATCGCAGCGGTGCGGGCCGAGCTGCTCGAACAGACGAGACGCACCGAGCACCTGGTGGAGTCGCTCCTGGTGCTGGCCGAGGCCGAGCGCGGACTCGAGGACCGCACGTCGCCGATCGACCTCGCTGCGATCGTCCACGACGTGGTCGCGCAGGTCGCCGGCGACGCATCCCGGGCGGGGGTCACCGTCCACCAGGAAGCAGGCACGACCGCCCCGGGCCTGACCGGTGAGCCGTTGCTGGTGCGGCAGCTCGTGGCCAACCTGGTCGACAACGCCGTCGAGTACAACCACGCGGGCGGGGACGTCCGGGTCCGGACCGGCCCGCACGGCATCAGCGTCGAGAACACCGGTGCGGTCGTCGCGCCGACCGAGGTCGGCAGGCTGGTCGAGCCCTTCCACCGGGGCGGCCAGGCGGGCACGAGACGGCACAGCGGGCTCGGGCTGTCGATCGTCTCCGCGATCGCCGAAGCGCACGGTTGGCGCGTGCACGTCGAGCCCCGGCCCACGGGCGGACTCCGGGTCGACGTCGGTGTTTCGTCCGTGCAACCGAGGACGACACCGCCGCGAAACACCCCACCCGGTGCACTGGTGTCATGACGAACACGACACTCCCCAGACAGCTCGTCCGAGCCGCCGCGGCGTTGGCCCTCGTCGTCGCCCCGTTCGCGCTCGCCGGGTGCTCCGCAGCGCCGACCGCCCCGACGCAGGACGGCGCATCCCCCGCTGCCCTCGGCGCGCGGTGGGGCGACTGCATGCGCGAGGCGGGCTTCGACGTGCAGGACCCGTCGGACGACCAGGTCCGCAGCGGCACCGTCACTTCGCCGTCCGGTGTCGACCAGGAGCGCTTCGCGAGCGCAGCGCAGCACTGCGGTTCCGAGCTCGGTGTGCAGCGGGCCGACACCGCGCAGCAGGACAGGTGGAAGCGCCAGTACGCGGCCGTCGACTCCTGCGTCCGCGAGCGGTACCCCGACGCCCCGGAGCAACGGCCGGGCGTCATCGACTACAGCGGCTACCCGCGCGCGCAGGAGCCCGAGTTCGACGAGACGCTCTCGGCCTGCATCGCCGAGCACGCACCGGACACCCAGCAGCTCGACCACTGACCTCCCCGTCCACCCCCCCCCAAGAAGGAGACCCCTCCCATGCCCAGCCGCACCACCCTCTCCAGTATCGCCGCAGCGCTCCTGCTCGTCCCGGTCCTGTTGACCGGCTGCTCGGCCACCGGAGCCGACGCACACCCGACGGCGAGCCACGAACCCTCGCAGCGCGAGCTGTCGGCGAAGTTGACGTCGTGTCTGCGCGACAAGGGGTACGACGTCAGTGAGAAGGACCTGCTCCCGCCGAAGGGCGTCGACGAGGACGCCTTCATCCGCGACTCCGACGCGTGCATGCAGGACCTCGGGATGCCCGCGGCGAAGGAGGCGAAGGGCAGCGATCCCGGGATGGCGGAGTACGCCCGCAAGCTCGCTGCGTGCATGCGGAAGGAGGGGTTCTCGGACTACCCGGACGACTTCGACGCACAGGCCGAGTACCAGCCGGCCGGCGACGAGCAGGCGTTCCTCGCGGCCGACGAGCGCTGCACGGGAGCCAACGGCATCCAGGGGTTCTCGAAGTGAACCCGACCACGAAGCGCGCCACGATCGCCGGTGCGTGCGTCATCGCGGTGCTCGCGGCGGGCCTCGGCACCTGGGCCGTCGTCGGCGCCCCGCACTCCGGCTCCTCCGCCGCCCAGACCGTCCAGCACCGTGCGACGGCCCGCGTGACGCAGGGCGACCTGGTCGACTCGAAGGTCTTCGCCGGGTCGCTCGGCTACGGCGCCGCGACCGGTGTCCCCGGTGCCGCGTCCGGCACGATCACCTGGTTGCCGCAGCCCGGCCAGGTGATCGAGCGCGACCAGCCGCTCTACGCGGTCGACGAGCGGCCGGTCCGGGCGATGTACGGCACCACGCCGCTCTGGCGCACGATCGAGTACGGACAGCGCGGGGCTGACGTCCGACAGCTCAACGAGAACCTCGCCGCGCTCGGGTACGACCTGTCCGTCGACGAGGTGTTCGGTCGCCGCACGCTCGCCGCCGTCGAGCGGTGGCAGAAGGACCGCGGACTCGACGTCACCGGGACCGTGACGGCGAACGACGTCGTCTTCGTCGACGGCGCCGTCCGGGTCGACTCCGTCGCGGCGAAGCTCGGCCAGCCCGCCGGCGGCGACGTCCTGCAGGTGACGAGCACGAAGCGCGTCGTGAACACCACGGTGTCCCAGGCGGACTCCATGCGCCTGGCGGTCGGCACCGCGGTGCAGGTCCGGGTCAACGGCGGCGATCCCGTCCCCGGCGAGGTCGTCGACGTCGAGACCGAGCAGTCACCCGACGGCGGGACGGAGACCACCGTCACCGTGGCGTTCGACGCCGGCGACCAAGACGTCCCCGAGTCGGCGTCCGTGCAGGTCGTGGCCGCGGGGCAGACCGCGCACGACGTGCTCTCCGTGCCCGTGCAGGCGCTCGTGGCCAACGGTGACCGCGGTGGGTACGGCGTCGACGTCGTCCGGCGGGACGGCTCCACGGAGCGTGTGTCCGTGCAGGTCGGTCTGGTGGCGGACGGCCGTGCCCAGGTCACGGGTGACGTGCACGAGGGCGACGAGGTCGTGGTGCCCTCGTGAGCGCCGCGACGCTCGCCGTCGGATCCCCGCGCAGCTCGGTGCCCGACGACGCGGTGGTCCGCCTGCGCGACGTCACCAAGTCCTACGGGGACGTCCACGCCCTCCGTGGGGTGTCGCTCGACGTGACCGCCGGCGAGCTCGTCGCGGTCGTCGGGCCCTCGGGTTCCGGCAAGTCGACGATGCTCAACACCGTCGGCACGCTCGACCGGCCCTCGTCCGGCACCGTGAGGATCGCGGGGCACGACGTCGGTGCGATGCGCGACGACGACCTGTCGCGCCTCCGCGCCGAGCACATCGGGTTCGTGTTCCAGCACTTCCACCTGCAGCCCGGTGCGACGGCGGCCGAGAACGTCGCCGACGGACTGCTCTACTCCGGGGTCCCCAGACGGACCAGGCTCCGGCGTGCGGAGGACGCACTGGGCCGGGTCGGGCTCGGGCACCGCACGGACCACCGGCCGCACGAACTGTCCGGTGGCGAGAAGCAGCGCGTCGCCATCGCTCGGGCGATCGTCGGTGATCCGACGATCCTGCTGGCCGATGAACCGACGGGTGCGCTGGACAGCGCGAGCGGTCGGAACGTCGTGGCGCTGCTCCGCGAGCTCAACGCCGCCGGGACGACGGTGATCGTGATCACCCACGACCTCGACCTGGCCGCCTCGTTGCCCCGCCGGGTGCGGATGCGCGACGGGGTCGTGGAGGACGACGACCGCGATGCACCGGCGTCGCCCTCGTCCGCCGGGGTCGACCGGTGAGCGCCCGCTCGGTCGGTGCCGGTGACCTGCTCCGCCTCGGGGTCTTCGGGCTCCGCACCCGCCCCGGCCGCGTCGTGCTCTCAGCGCTCGGCATCGCGATCGGCATCGCGGCGATGATCGCCGTCGTCGGCATCTCGTCGTCGAGCAAGGCCGCGCTCGACCGGGTCCTCGACGCCCTCGGGACGAACGTCCTGACGGTCACGAAGACCCAGGGGTTCGGCGACTCCCCGCCCCTGCCGAGCACGGCCGTGGCGTCGGCGCTCCGACAGCCGGTCGTGCAGCGCGCCGCTGCCGTCGGTGAGGCGACGGACGGCAGGGTCTTCCGCAGTCCGTTCGTGCCGCGCGCCGAGACCAAGGGCATCGGCGTGATGGCCGTGTGGGGTGACGTTCCCGGCGTGCTCGGCGGTTCGCTCGCGGCCGGTCACTGGGTCGACCCGTCGCCGCAGGCGCCCCCGCAGGTCGTGCTCGGCGCGTCCGCGGCGCAGAACCTCGGCATCGACCGGCTCCGCGCGGACTCGGCGGTCTGGATCGGCGGGCAGTCGGTGCAGGTCGTCGGCATCACCGCGCCGCTGCAACTGGCGCCGGACCTCGACAACCAGGTGTTCGTCCCGCAGGGGTTGGCGGTGTCCCTCGGCTTCGACGGGCACCCCACCGCGGTCTACACCCGGGTGGACCCGGAGCACGTGGCCGATGCACGGACGGTCCTGGCCGACGCGATCCGACCCGACCGGCCGCAGGACGTCGGCGTCACGCGTCCGTCGGACGCGCTCGCCGCGAAGAACGCGACCGACGACTCGTACACGGGACTCCTCGTCGGCATCGGCGGGGTCGCGCTGCTGGTGGGCGGGATCGGGGTCGCGAACACCATGGTGATCACGGTCCTCGAGCGCCGGGCGGAGGTCGGCGTCCGCCGTGCCCTCGGCGCCCGGAGGCGGAACATCCGCGACCAGTTCCTCGTGGAGTCGCTGCTGCTGTCGTTCCTCGGCGGCGTCGCCGGTGTCGTGATCGGACTGGGGGTGACCATCACCTTCGCCGTCTCCCAGGGGTGGCCGGTGGCGGTCCCGCTCTGGGCGGTCGGCGGCGGCCTCGCCGCGACCGTCGTGATCGGTGGGATCTCCGGGCTGTACCCGGCGGCTCGGGCCGCGCGGATCCCGCCGACGTCCGCACTGGCGGCCGTCTGAGCGAGCGCTGGCGATCCGCGCCGCGCAGCACCCGGGAGGCCCGTGGCCGGTTCCTGGAACCGGCCCCGGGCCTCCCGGCCTAGCGTCCAGGGCATGCCAGAGCTGCCGATCATCCGCCGCCTCACCGATTCCATCGAGCGCGCGAGCGTGCTCGACAAGGCCGTCGACCTCGACACCCGCGTCGTCCGCGCCGTCGCGAAGCCGAAGGCCCTGCGGCAGCTGCTGCACGGCGTGCCGTTCGGTCACCCGTTGCACCCGCTCATGGTCCAGGTCCCGCTCGGCGCGTGGATCTCGGCCGCCGTGCTCGACACGATCGGTGGGAAGGGCAACGCCCGGGCCGCGCAGACGCTGACCGGTGTGGGGATCGCCTCGGCGGGCAGCGCCTCCGTCGCCGGGTACGTCGACTGGGCGGAGCTCTCGCTCGAGCAGCGCCGCACGGGCTGGGTCCACCAGGCGGTGAACTGGGTCGGCATCACGTTCTTCGGGCTGTCGTGGTGGCAGCGCCGGAAGGGCAACACCGCAGCCGGCAAGGCACTCGGCTTCGTGGGGCTGACGGTGGTGGGGGTCGGCGGGTACCTCGGTGGCCACCTGTCGTACCGGCAGCGTGCCGGTGTCGGCTCCAGCGACCGCGTGCCGTACGACGACTGAGTCGCCCGATCCCGGACGTCCCGACGCCCGACCCGCTGCCGCGGGTCGGGCGTTGCTCGTTCCGCCCGTCTGTGTTCGTGTTGGTTCTGGTACGGAACAGTTGCGTTCGTGTTGCTTCTGGACGTACAGTTCCTGGAACCAACAGGAACGAAGGAGTTCGGGCATGTACGCAACGGAGCGACAGGACGCGATCGCCGCCGCGCTGCAGTCGACCGGGCGCGTGTCCGTCGCGGACCTCGCCGAGCACTTCGACGTCACCACCGAGACCGTCCGCCGTGACCTCGACGCCCTCGAGACCGCCGGGCTCCTGCGCCGCGTGCACGGGGGAGCGGTGCCCGTCGGCCGGTCCAGCGTCGTCGAGCTCTCGGTCGCCGAGCGCGAGGGCCAGCACGGCACCGCCAAGACCGCGATCGCCCGTGCGGCGATGCGCCTCGTGCCGTCGACCTTCACCGGCTCGATCGCCCTCGACGCCGGCACGACCTGCGCCGCCGTGGCCGCCGAGCTCGTCCGGTGGGAGCCCGCGACCCCCGGGGCGACCCTCACCGTCGTGACGAACTCCGTGCCCATCGCCGCGGTCCTGCAGCACAGCCCGCACGTCGAGCTCCATCTGCTCGGCGGCCGGGTGCGCGGGGTCACCAGCGCCGCCGTCGGCACCGCCACGGTCGAGCAGATCGGCGCGCTCCGCCCGGACATCGCCTTCGTCGGCACGAACGGCCTGTCCGCCGGCTTCGGCCTGAGCACGCCCGACGAGTACGAGGCCGGTGTGAAGGGCGCGTACGTGCTCGCCGCCCGCCGGAGCGTCGTCCTCGCCGACGCCGCCAAGCACGGGGTCGAGGCGCTCATGCGCTTCGCCCGCCTCGACGAGATCGACACGCTCGTCACCGACCAGGAGCCGCCGGCGGACCTCGCCGGGGCGCTCGCCGACGCCGACGTGGAGGTCGTGGTCGCATGAACCGGACCAGCACTGCCAGCACCCGCATCGTCACCGTGACGCCCAACCCGTCCCTCGACCGCACGATCGAACTCGCCGGCGAGCTGCAGCGCGGCGCGGTCCAGCGCGCCGTGCACACCACCGCCGAGCCCGGCGGCAAGGGCGTCAACGTCTCCCGGGTGGTCGTCGCGAGCGGCGGGGACACCCTCGCGGTCCTGCCCGGCGACGAGCTCGACCCCGTCCTGCTCGGCCTGGCGACGCGGGGCATCCCGACCGCCGCGCTGCCGATCGGCGCACCGCTGCGGTCGAACGTCACCGTCACCGAGCCGACCGGCACGACGACGAAGCTCAACGAGCCCGGACCGTCGCTGGCCGGTCGCCTCGACGACCTCGCCGCACTCGTGGCCGACGCCGCCGGCCCCACGCCGACCGGGCCGGCCGCGCGCTGGGTGGTCCTCGCCGGTTCGCTGCCGCCCGGGCTGCCCGACGACGCACTCGCCGTGCTCGTCCGCGCGGTCCGTGCCCGGCACGGCGACGACGTCCGCATCGCGGTCGACTCGTCGGGCGTGCCCTTCACCGCGCTGCTGCAGTCCGGTGAGCGCATCGACCTGGTGAAGCCGAACGCCGAGGAACTCGCCGAGGTCGTCGGCGGGGACCCGGACGTCTACGAGCAGGACCTCGAGGCAGCCGTCGCCGCGGCGCACCGCCTCCGGGACAAGCACGTCGACACCGTCCTGCTCACGCTCGGCAGCGCCGGTGCCGTCCTCGTCTCCGCCGAGGGCAGCCACGTCGCCGCCGCACCGCGGATCGTCGCCCGTTCGACGGTCGGCGCGGGGGACTCGTCCCTCGCCGGCTACCTGCTGGCCGAGGTCGCCGGGGCGTCCGCCGCCGAGCGTCTCGCCCAGGCCGTCGCGACCGGAGCCGCCGCGGCTGCGCTCCCGGGCAGCGACGTCCCCGCCCTCGACCACACCGACCCCGGCAGCGTGACCGTCCGGACCCTGCACACGACGCAGGTCCCCGCCCCGATCGCCTGATCGGCCCCCGCAGCACCCCAGCCGTACCCTCCCCACCCCCTCGAACACGTACTGCCCGCGCCACGGCGCCACTGCAAAGGAGCAACCCCATGTCCGCAGACACGACGCAGCGCCTCATCAGCGCCGAGCTCGTCGGCCTCGACGAGGACCTCGGCGGGACGTCGTCCGACGTCATCCGCGTCCTCGCCGACCGCGTGGCCGCGACCGGCCGCGCAGCCGACGGCGCCACCCTGGCCCAGGACGCGATCGCACGCGAGGCGAGCGTCGGCACCGGCGTGCCCGGCGGCATCGCGATCCCGCACGCCCGGTCGGCCTCGGTGTCGAGCCCGACGCTGGCGTTCTCGCGCCTCGCCCGGAAGGTGCCGTTCGGCGCCCCGGACGGCGACGCCGACATCGTCTTCATGATCGCCGTGCCGGAGGGCGCGGACAAGGACCACCTCACGGTGCTGTCGACGCTGGCCCGTGCACTCATCCGCGACGACTTCACCGCCGCGCTCCGGGCCGCAGCGACCCCGCAGGACGTCGTGGACCTCGTCCAGCGCGAGGTCGGCGGCGAGGTCGCCGACGCCGGCGTCGGCCGGGCTCCGGCCGCGCCGACCGCCGCGGGCGCCGGGGCGACCGGAGCCGCCGCCGGCACCCGCAAGGTCATCGTCGGCGTCACCGCCTGCCCGACCGGCATCGCCCACACGTACATGGCCGCCGACGCCCTGGTGGCGGCCGCCGAACGCGCCGGTGCCGAGATGCACGTCGAGACGCAGGGCTCCTCGCAGGTCGAGCCCCTCGACCCGGCGCTCATCGCCCGGGCCGACGCCGTCGTCTTCGCGGTGGACGTCGACGTCCGCGACCGCGGCCGCTTCGCCGGCAAGCCGCTCGTCTCCGGGCCGGTCAAGCGTGGCGTCGACGAGCCCGATGCGATGATCGCCGAGGCACTCCGCGCCGCCGACGACCCGCACGCCGCACGCGTGCAGGGCGGCGCCGCCGTCGCGGGTGAGTCGACCGCGAAGAACGAGCACTTCGGCCAGGCGCTCAAGCGCTGGCTGCTCACCGGCGTCAGCTACATGATCCCGTTCGTCGCGGGCGGCGGGCTCCTCATCGCCCTCGGCTTCCTGCTCTCCGGATACGGCATCGCGCTGGCACACGGCGACTCCGGCCAGAACAACGCCGTCTACACGCTGACGAACTACACGTTGCTGAACCTGCCGCCGGAGGGGCTCGCGTACTACCTCGGCGCGGCCGCGTTCCAGATCGGCGGCGTCTCGCTCGGCTTCCTCGTCGCCGCACTCGCCGGCTACATCGCGTACGCGATCGCCGACCGACCGGGCATCGCGCCGGGCTTCGTCGCCGGGTCGATCGCCGTCTTCATGAACGCCGGGTTCCTCGGCGGGCTCGTCGGTGGTCTGATCGCCGGTGCCGCCGCGTACTGGATCGGCCGCATCCCGACCTGGCGCTGGCTCCGTGGCCTCATGCCGGTCGTGATCATCCCGCTGTTCGCGTCGATCATCGCCTCGGGGCTCATGCTCCTGGTGCTCGGTGGCCCGATCGCCTGGCTCATGACGCAGCTGACCGGCTTCCTCAACTCGCTCACCGGTGCCTCGGCGATCCTGCTGGGCATCATCCTCGGCCTGATGATGGCCTTCGACCTCGGCGGTCCGGTCAACAAGGTGGCCTACGCGTTCGCGGTCGCCGGCCTCGGCGCGGGTTCCGCCTCGAACGTCGTGCCGTTCGAGATCATGGCCGCCGTGATGGCAGCGGGCATGGTCCCGCCGCTCGCCCTGGCCCTCGCCTCGACCGTGCTCTACCGCGGGGGCTTCACGAAGCCGGAGCGCGAGAACGGCAAGGCCGCCTGGCTGCTCGGTGCCTCGTTCATCTCGGAGGGCGCGATCCCGTTCGCCGCGGCGGACCCGCTGCGGGTCATCCCGGCGTCGATGGTCGGTGCCGCGGTCACCGGTGCGATCTCGATGGCGGCAGGGGTGACGTCACGTGCCCCGCACGGCGGCATCTTCGTCTTCTTCGCCATCGGCGACGTGGCGATGTTCATCGTCGCGATCCTGGCCGGCACGGTCGTGTCCGCGCTCGTCCTGGTCGCGCTGAAGAAGTGGGTGCGTCGGGCACCCGCCGCCGACGCGGCGTCGGCCGAGCAGGCCGCGGTCGCCGGCGAGACGGTGGGCCAGCGCGCACCGGCCGCCGTCTGACGGTCGACCCCGCTCGATGACGGGAGGCGCGGTGCCAGCCGGCACCGCGCCTCCTATCTGAGGTCGACCCTTCTCTAACCCACAATCTACAGGGCAGAGACGACACACAGGCTTAGCGCTGATCAGGACGAGAGCGCTTCCAGATGGTTGCGGATTTCACGTAGCCGAGGCTCTAGGTAATTCCGCGCCAACCAAGCAACTACGGGGACGCATACCGCATCTCCAAATCCGGAAAGTACCTCAGATGTCCGAAGCTTGGTCGCCGTCGGCAAGCTCACGCCCATCAATTCGCCATACTCCCGTTCGTTCATCCACCGAACACGTAGGCTCCGGCGTCCGAGTTCAACAACTGCTTGCCGAGACGACCCGCCCCCGGCGGTGCGCAAACAACCTGCTATATCGTCCGAGCGGATTTCCCAGCGAGGTACTCCACCCCGCATTCTTCTGTAAGCAGTTCGGTAGAGGATGTGGTCTTGTGCCAGGGCTGCCTTGACCCTATTTGCCTGCGTGGGGCTTAGGGATTGCAAGAAAGCCGTCACCCGCTCAGCCGACCACCAGCTGTGATCATCACCGGAACGCGCAACGAGATCTGAGAACCCCTGGGTAAGCGACGGGGGGAGGGGCGGAAGCGGACGGCGTCGTGTCCGTAGTCCGTCCAGAGAATACAGTGCATCTAGCGATGCAGGCCGAATCGCGCGGTCAGGCGTTCCGTCATCGTGCTCGCTGGGAGCGGAGCTCCGGTCACATACCAGAAAAATCCGCGGGCGTGATTGTGGCAGGAAATGGCGTGCGTCGATCATAACGGCGTCGACGACGTAGCCGAGCTGATTCAAAGCCGTGACTGCCCGACGTAAGTCGGCACCGCTCTTGCTTGAGTTCAGACCTGCAACATTCTCGATGGCGAGAAGATCCGGGCGCTGCCTTCCCATACGCGCGAGGTGCGCGATGAAAGCCCAGAACGCTGCGCTGCCGCCGGTATGCAGCCCACCCCGTCCTCCGGCGAGCGACAGGTCAGTGCATGGAAAAGACGCCCACGCAAGGTTGATATTTGCGGCTTGTTGTTCCTTCGAAACTTCGCGCAGATCTGCAACCAGGTAAGAGTCAGTGGCGTCATGCGGAAACAGCTCTGCGAACATTTTAGCCTTTTTTGGTGAAAGGTCATTCGACCAAACCACCCGCATATCCGTAGTCTCGAGGCCGGCCTTTGCGAGACCGATACCAGCGAAGTATTCGGCCACTCGGAATGGGGGCGTATTCACCTTATCCTCTCAACCGAAGGTCGCGGTTCGGGTTCTTCGGCATGGTCTACGGGGGTATGGAGCGATCTAGCATAACTCAAGCTCGCGAGGGTCAAGCACGCGTAGGGTGTCCGGATTGACGTCGATGAGCTAGGATCGGCGCGTTGTCGTACGGCGGGGAGGGACTGTGGTGGACGCGCAGAAACCGGAAGAAGTCGAATTCACATTCAGTTGGCTTGCACTGAAATTGCTCGGCAAAGGGTTGTACTCCAACCCGTGGAGCGCATTGTCAGAGTTAGTGGCGAACGGCTTCGATGCGGGTGCTACGACAGTTTGGGTTGACGTCGACATGCGCGATAAGGGTAGCTCGACGATCGACGTGATCGACAATGGTTCAGGCATGAGTCGAGAAGGATTGGAGGTCTACGCGCGAGTCGGCTACAACAAGCGTGACGCCGCAATCTCCTCGGGTACTGATATTGATTCGACTTCGCTGATGGGGCGTAAGGGCATCGGGAAGCTCGCGGCGCTCTACCTGTCGCCACACTTGCTGCTCAAAACGAAGCAGAGCGGGAAGGGGTCCGTGTGGGAGCTTGACGTCAGAGATGGTCGAATAGTCGACGACGACAGGCCAAAAATGCGGCAGGTCACGGTGCCTGAACCATTCCCGAACGATGATGTCTGGGATTCAGATGAGTCGGGAACGTACCTGCGGCTACTTGCCGTCGATTTGCGAGGGCACGGATCGAGAGCTGTCGAGGGACTCGGGACACGCCTCGCGAACCAGTTCCAGCTCCCGGAGGAAGAGGACCGCAAGATTCTTCTTCGCGTACGGGATGCTGGATCACCTGAAGGCCGTTTTGAGCCGGTGTCAAAGAGCGTCGCCTACAACAACTTCGCGTTCGTCACGCAGTCCTTTGCGCTAGATGGCGACATTCCGATAGAGCTACGCAACGAGCGCCAGCCTGTTCGCATTCCTGCTAGGGGGCTTCCGGGCGACGAATTCAAGCACGAACGAGCGTTGCTTCGTTTCCCTCCGCTACCCGCCGCTGCAGACATCCAAATGGATGACGCGGAGGCACGACTAGATATGCACCGACGACTTTATACTGATGCTTCTTCTGGGGAACGAGTGCCCTTCCGTCTCGTTGGCTGGATCGGCATTCACTCGACTATCGACAAAGCTGACGCTCAGATCAATGACAAGCGTTTTCAGAAAGATCGATTTTATAACCCTGCGCAACTCCGCATCTATGTCCGAGGTAAGCTTGCCAGCGATAGGCTACTGGCGCAGTTAGGAATCACTAGCCAGCTTGCTAATTACATTGAGGGCGAACTATCGTTCGACCTTCTCGACGCAAATGATCTCCCCGACATAGCGACGGCTAATCGACAAGACTTCGACGAGAGTGATGATCGTGTCGCCTTGTTGAAGGGGATAGTGCGTCCTATAGTGCGGGACTTGATCAAGCGCCGGGGTGACCTGGCGGCCAGCATCGGGCAACTTCAAACTGCGGCGAAAGCCCAAAGGGAGTCAACGGCAAAGCAAGCTTTCTCGGAAGTGCTTAGTGCGGAGTTGTCCGATATAGAAGGCATGACCCAGCGTGAGCGGGATGACTTCCTTGCGACTACCGTACAAAAAATAAAGGGCGACACAATCGCTAAAGCTCAGTATCGCGTTTTTATCTCGCACGCGAGTAAAGATAAGCGATTCGGGGATTTTCTCTACGCTGTACTCAAGGAGCTTGGAGTAAGCGACGAAGAAGTCTTCTACACCTCAAAATATGCTTCTATCGAGCAGTCCAGCAACGCGTCATCTCTGGCTGAACTTGTTCGAGAGAGTATCGTCGATTCGAACACTCTCATTTTTTATTTGACAAGTAAGCACTTCCTTGACAGTCAGTACTGCATGTTTGAAGGGGGAGCGGGGTGGGCCACTCGCGGTGTCCAAGATTATTTGAAGTTAAATCTCGATTACCATTCAATACCTGAGTTTCTCACGAATGGCAGGAGCGAGGTGAGTCTGCTCGTCGGTGATGAGATCACTCTCCGCCCCGAAGTGTACAAGTATATCATAGAATGTATTGTTCGGCCGATTGTCCGTCATTTGAATAGGGGTCGCGACATAGCCGAGCGAGAGCGGATCCGCGAGTTCGCCGTTGTGGATTTACCGCTCCCTCATGAGCTAGCCGAAGGTCAGTCTGTAGATGAACTATTCGACGAAAGCCTAGTGAAGTTGTGGGATTTCTATGTAAAGAAGGACTTGGCCGAATACATTGGCGGGTACCGGCGTATGGCTTAGTTCGTTCCGCGGTCTCCCGTTCCCTTTGGGGATCTTCGATCTCCAAGGGGCTGAGTTGTTGTACTGTCCGGTCCTCGAAGCGGCGCAGGCAGGTCGCCGCGGTTCGTTCGCACAACGCATCACTCGGCGCTATCAGAAAAGGGTCGAGCTGAGGTGGTGAGGCTTCTATTCAACGGGGGCGCGGACGAGAGCATCCCAAGGGTGGAATCTCATCTACCTGAGCGGGCACTTTTGATCGCCCTCACGCTCTGCAGTAGTAAGCCTTCCTGACTGCGCGGGGCTTCATCGCAACGGGACGTTCCAGCGCTTTAGGAGCGTTCTTGGTGAGCGTACCGCGATCTGTCAGGACGCTCCGGGACACTGGCGGCATGACGACCGCCCGCACGCTGCCGCCGCCCCTGCCCGTGTCGATCACCGGTTCGGGGTCGCAGCCGGCGGGCACGGAGGACATGGGCGGGCTGTCCGGCCTCGTGCTCCAGCTCATCGACGCGCTGGGGGAGTGGGGCGTCGCGCTCATGCTCTTCGTCGAGACGGTGTTCCCGCCGATCCCGTCCGAGGTGATCCTGCCGCTCGCGGGCTTCCTCGCCGGAGCCGGTCGGATGAACCTCGTCCTCGTGCTGCTGCTCGCCACGCTCGGCTCGTACCTCGGTGCCCTCGTGCTCTACTGGCTCGGCGCGGTCATCGGGTTCGAGCGGACCGTGCGGTGGTTGGGCAAGCTGCCGCTCGTCGACGAGGACGACTTCCGCAAGGCCGCCGACTGGTTCCACCGGCACGGCAAGAGCGCGGTCTTCTTCGGCCGCTTCGTGCCGATCGTCCGCAGCCTCATCTCGTTGCCGGCGGGTGCCGACCGGATGCACCTGGCGACGTTCTCGGTCTTCACGATCATCGCGAGCGGCATCTGGAACAGCGCACTCGTCCTGCTCGGCGCCGCCTTCGGCACGCAGTACGACAAGGTCGAGCAGTACACGGAGTGGATCGACCGCGTGCTCTACGTGGCGATCGCCGTGGTCGTCGTGACGTTCATCGTCCGGCGGCTCCGTCGTGCCCGTGCCGAGCGGGTCCGCGGGCGGGACGCCGAGCAGCCGGAGGGGCCTGCCGAGGTCGCCCGCGGACGCCGCAGCGCGACGTCCGCGAACGACTGACGGTCACTTCTTCGTGAGGGCCGACTCCTTGTGGGCGGCCTTGTTGCCGGACTTCTCCGACTCGACGATCCAGTAGGGGTCGTCGTCGGTGGGCTTGAAGTGCTGCCCGTCGAACGTGAAGTCCTTCGTCTTCTTCTCGACGACCGTGCCGGTCGTCCTGCCCTGCGAGGTGTTCCAGTGCACCTCGTCACCCTTCGACAGCGCCATGATGTCCTCCTTGCGTGGTCCTCGAGATCGTGGACCACGGACGGTACCCCCGCAGATCCGGGGATCGACGGCCGTTTGTCCCCCATCACGATGTCGTAACGCCCCTGCAGAACCGGGGTGGGACGCGTACCGTTGCCTCTGAGTCACCACGTCGGCATCTGCTGCGGTCCCGATGGCTCCGGACGGAACGATGTACCCCATGACCATGGTCGACGGCGCACGAGCAGACACGGTCCTCGCGGCGCGGTACCGGCTCGTCAAGCTGATCGGTACCGGAGGCATGGGCTCCGTGTACGAGGCCCGTGACGAGCACACCTACCGGGCCGTCGCCGTGAAGCTCTTCGCGACGCCGGACTCGATGACGACGGCCGACCGGGTCCGCCAGGAGCGCGAGATCCGGCTGCTCAGCATGCTCTCGCACCCGGGGCTCGTGCCGCTCTACGACGCCGGCACCCACGAGTTCGAGGACGGCCCGCACCGCTTCATCGTGATGGAGCTCATCGCCGACACGACGCTGCTGCGACGGCTGGCCGGGGGTGCGCTGCACAACTACGAGGTCGCGGACCTCGGCGCCCAGCTCGCCGACGCCCTGGCCTACGTGCACTCCCGCGGGATCGTGCACCGTGACGTCAAGCCCGCGAACATCCTGATCAACGACGAGGGCGCGTCCGGCTTCGTCCGGTCCGTGAAGCTGACGGACTTCGGTGTCGCCCACTTCGTCGACGGGTCGCGCCTGACGAACGACGGCACGATCATCGGAACGGCGGCGTACCTCAGCCCCGAGCAGGTCGCCGGTGAACCCATCGGCTTCGCGACCGACGTGTACTCCCTCGGCCTGGTGCTGCTCGAGTCGTTGACCGGCAAGCAGGAGTACTCCGGCACGCTCATCGAGGCCGCGCTCGCCCGGCTCCGCAACGACCCGCGCGTCCCCGAGGAGGTGGGCCCCGAGTGGCACGACCTCCTCGCGAAGATGACCCACCGCGACCCGGCGAAGCGTCCGACGGCGGTGGCCGTGGCGAGGGCGCTCCGCGGCGGGTCGACGCAGATCACCGGCCCGGTGCCGCTCGGTCCCGACCGCACGAAGCACATGCGCGACACGAAGCTGCACCGCGCAGCCCACCGGCACGCGAAGCGCGGCACGTTCACCGCGGTCCGCCGCTGGCGTCGTCGGAACGTCCTGGTCGGGTCGTTCGCGACGTTCGGCGTGCTCGCCGCCTGCGTGGCCGCGTACGTCGCCGGCACCCTGCACTGACGTCGGTTCCGCCGTGCGCGGACCGGGTCCGGGCGGGCGTCGGTCCTGGCAGGATGGACGCATGACCGATCAGCGCTGGATCAAGATCTGCGGGCTGTCCACGCCCGAGACCGTGGACGCCGCCGTCGACGCGGGCGCCGACGCGGTCGGGTTCGTCTTCGCTGCCGGCAGTCCCCGCACGGTGACCGCCGACCTGGCGAAGGAGCTCGTGGAGCGGGTGCCCGACGGCGTCGACGCGGTCGGGGTGTTCCGTGACCAGCCGATCGACGAGGTCGTCGGCATCGCGTCCGAGGTGGGCCTCACGACCCTGCAGCTGCACGGCCGCGAGTCCGCGAGCGACTTCGCCCGGGCGCGTGACGCCGGCTTCTTCACCATCCGCGCCGTGGCGGCGGACGACTACCTGCGCGAGACCCCCGAGCAGCGTGCGGCGTACGACCACGACCTGCTGCTGCTCGACGCCGCGGTGCCGGGGAGCGGTCGACTCCTCGAGGCGGACGCGATCGCCGGGAAGGTCGACGAGGCCTGGATCCTCGCCGGCGGCCTGACCCCCGCGAACGTCGTCGCCGCGGTCGAGGCGCTCGACCCCGACGGTGTCGACGTGTCGAGCGGTGTGGAGTCCGAGCGCGGCGTCAAGGACGCCGCTCGCATCCGGTCGTTCGTCGAGGCGGTCCGCAGCATCCCCTGACGCACCACGCGACGGACGGGAGGCGCGTGGCGGGCCCGCCACGCGCCTCCCGTCCGTCGTGTGCGCGTCAGCGCAGGGTGGGGATGAGGTCCGTGAGGAACGCGTCGGTGTCCTCCCAGCCCTCCACCGCGTGGCAGGGGACGCCAAGGGCCTTCACCGGGTAGTCGTTGCCCTCGGGGTCGAGGCGGTCGCCGACGAAGAGCATGTCGTCGAGCGCGATGCCGGTGAGCTCGGCGAGGCGACGCATGCCGTACGCCTTGTCGATGCCCTTGCGGGTGATGTCGACGCTGGTCGAGCCGCCGGAGCGGACCTCGAGGTCGGGGAGCTCCGCCTGCACGATCCGCCGCAGGTGGTCCTTCTTCTCGCCGGTCGGGTCCCAGCGCTTCTTGACGTCGACCGGGGCGGACTGGCCGAGGGCGGAGAAGGTGATCTGCGACCCACGGTCCTCGAGGATCGGCCCCCAGGTCTCCGACTCCCAGTAGCCGGCCGCCTTGGCCTGGGTCTCGACCGCGGCGAGGGCACGGGCCTTCTCGTCGTCGGTGAGGTCCTCGGCGTACTGCAGCGCCCAGTCCGACCCGGACCACCGGTAGTAGGCAGTACCGCAGGTCGGCAGCAGGTGCAGGTCCTCGAGGGCCAGGCCCTCGCGTTCGCGCAGCGGGTGCACGAGCTGCTGTTCGAACTGCTGGAAGTTCCCGCCCGAGATCACCGCGACCGGCACGGTGGCGAGCAGGGACGCGAAGGTCTCCAGCATGCGCGGGTCGAGCGGGGACTTCGACGGCGCGAGCGTGTCGTCGAGGTCGAATGCGACGAGGCGGGGCGTGGTCATGGGTCGATCCTGCCAGACCGCGGTGGCGCGCACGCCCCACGGGACGGTACGACGGCCGGGCCCCCGTCGGGACCCGGCCGTCGTCGTGGTGTGCGGGACTCCTCGTGGGACTCCTCGGGGGACTACTCCTTGACGAGGACGACCTCGTCGAGGGGCAGGCGTGTGCGCGGGGCGACCTCGCGCTCGGCGGCCTTCTCGTCGAGCTGCGACGGGTGCGCGACGGTGCCGATCGCGGTCACCGTGTACGGCAGGAAGCGCTCGGGCAGGTCGAACGCCGCGCGCAGGCCCTCCGCGTCGATGCCCGCCATCTGGTGCACGTGGAGGCCCTCGGCGTGCGCCTGCACGGTCAGCGCGGTGAGCGAGGCGCCGAGGTCGTACCGGGCGAAGGGACGCTCGTCGCCGTCCTCGGTCACGGTCTCGAGGACCCCGACCACGAGCGCGCTGGCACGGAACGCCCACGCGGCGTTGAAGCCGAGGAGGTTCTCGTTGATCTTCCGGAACGTGTCGGTCCCGCGGCGGCCGGCGATGAAGCGGCGCGGCTGGTGGTTCATCGCGGACGCGGCCCAGCGGGCGGCCTCGAGGACGGCGTCGAACTGCGCGTCGGAGATCGTGGCCGTCTCGTCGTAGGAGCGCGGGCTCCAGCGCTCCTCGAGCAGCGGCACGAGCGGCTGGCTGGAGTCGGTCGAACGGGTGAGCGTGTCAGGCAACGAGGTCATGCCGGGTGCAACGGTGATCGACGCGGATGCATTTCGGATCTGTGAGCAGTCACACGCGAGCCGCGGGGCGTGCTCGCCGGCCCGTCCGGGTCGCCGTGCCGCCGTCGGACTGCGAGGATGGTCCCGATGGGTGGCGTGTTGACCGGGTTCGCGATCATCGGCGCGATCATCGCCGCCGGGTACGTCGTGGGGCGCATCGGCCTGCTCGGACCGCACGCGCAGTTCGTGATGAGTCGCCTGGCGTTCTTCGTGCTGATGCCGTGCCTGCTGTTCCACACGATCGCCACGGCCCACATCGAGACGCTGCTGTCGTCGATGCTCTGGGTGTCGCTCGTGAGCGCGGTCACCGTGGCCCTGGTCGCGGTGCTGGTCTTCTGGCTGGTGCTGCGGCGACCCCTGGCGACGACGACCGTGGGGGCCCTGGCATCGAGCTACGTCAACGCGAACAACATCGGCCTGCCCGTCGCCGTCTACGTCCTCGGTGAGGCGACCGCGGTGGTGCCGGTCATCCTGCTGCAGCTCGTCGTGCTGGCGCCGCTCGCGCTCACCGTGCTCGACGCAGCGACCGCGGGCGGCGGTGGCTGGCGGGCGCGACTGGCCGGACCGTTCCGCAACCCGATCATCATCGCCTCGCTCGTCGGCCTGGTCTGCTCCGCGTTCCGCCTGGAGCTGCCCACGCCGGTCCTCGAGCCGTTCTCCCTCGTCGGGGCCGCGGCGGTGCCCCTCGTGCTGCTGTCGTTCGGCATGAGCCTGCACGGTGCCGCTCCGCTGCGGGACCCGGCGATCCGTGCGGACGTCATCGTCGCGTCGGCGCTGAAGCTCGTCCTGATGCCGGTCGTCGCCTACGTGGTCGCCCGGTTCGTGTTCGGTCTCGGTGACCACGACGTCTTCGTCCTCACCACGCTCGGGGCGTTGCCGGCGGCGCAGAACGTCTTCAACTACGCGCAGCGGTACCGGGCGGCGGTGCCGGTCGCGCGGGACGTCGTGCTCATCTCCACCGTGGGCTCCGTGCCCGTGCTGGTCCTCGTCGCGGCGCTGCTGCACCCGTAGGGTGCCGGGATCGGTGCTCGGCGCCGGTGCTCGGCGACGCCCGCTCCGCGAGCGGGCCAGATCCGCCACGCTCGGCGCGCGCCGACGACGGATCGGACCCGCGCGGCGGTCGACGTACGGCGGGTCGTGCCCGTTCGCGGCGGTCGACGTGCGGCAGCCCGGGCCCGCGGCGGTCGACGCGCGGCAGCCTGCGCCGGCACTGCGGTCGACGTACGGCGGGTCGTGCCCGTTCGTGGGGGTGGAACGGCGGCCGCCGGCCGGGGCGCCGCGGACGGACCGGCGTCAGAAGATCATCGGGCGGTCGTCGTCGAGCGAGGTCTCCAGGTCGAGGTCGACCGACACCGGCACGTGGTCGCTCGGAGCGTCGCCCTTCCGCTCGTCGCGGTGGATCGTGGCGCCCACCGTGACGTCGGCGAACGCCTGCGACCCGAGCACGAAGTCGATGCGCATGCCCTCGTTGCGCGGGAACCGCAGCTGCTTGTAGTCCCAGTACGTGTAGCCGTCCGGCACGATCGGACGGACGACGTCCTCGAGCCCGCGGGTCTCGAACGCGCGGAAGGCCGCACGCTCCGGTTCGCTGACGTGCGTGGAGCCCTCGAACGCCCGCACGTCCCAGACGTCCTGGTCGAGCGGCGCGACGTTCCAGTCGCCCATGAGTGCGAGCGGGGTGTCCGGCTCGGCGTCCAGCCACTCCGTCGTGCGGTCGGCCAGCTGGGCGAGCCAGTCGAGCTTGTACGTGTAGTGCGGGTCACCGAGCTCACGGCCGTTCGGCACGTAGAGGCTCCACAGCCGGACGCCGTCGACGGTGACGCCCATCGCCCGCGCCTCGACCGGCAGGTCCGGGCCCTCGTGGCCCTTCAGGAAGCCCGGCTGTCCGGGGAAGTCACGGGTGACGTCCTCCATCGGCAGGCGGCTGGCGAATGCGACGCCGTTCCACTGGTTCAGGCCGTGCGCCTCGACCTGGTACCCGGCGGCCTCGAAGGCCTCGACCGGGAACTGCTCCGGCTTGCACTTGATCTCCTGCATGCCGAGGACGTCGACGTCCTCGCGCACCAGCCAGTCGACGATCCGGCCCACTCGGGTGCGGACGGAGTTCACGTTCCAGGTCGCCACGCGCATGGGATCGAACCTACCGGTGGCGGCTGGCACGGCGCTCGTGGGGGCGGACACCCCGGCGGGTCCGCCGGTCGTGCAGGCGGTCCGCCGGTCGACCGGTCGGGCTAGAAGCCCACGCCGCGGGCAGCCATGAACGGCGCCGGGTCGGTGGTCGCGCCGTTGATGTGGACCTCGTAGTGGAGGTGGCAGCCGGTCGAGTTGCCGGTCGAGCCCACGAGGGCGACGAGCTGTCCGGCGGACACCCGCTGCCCCGGGGAGACCCGGAAGCCGCCGTTGACGATGTGGCCGTACGCCGTCGAGACGCCGCCACCGTGGTTGATGCGCACGTAGTTGCCGTAGCCGCCGTACCAGCCGACGTACTCGACGGTGCCTGCCGACGCCGCGACGATGGCGGTCGAGCAGCCGCTCGTCAGGTCGAGGCCGTCGTGCTTGGTCACGCGGCCGGTGATCGGGTGCACGCGGTAGCCGTACGGGCTGATGACGTAGCCGCCGCCGGGACGGACCCAGCCGGTGCCCGAGCCGGAACCCACGCCGTTGCCGCCGCCGCTCGGCCGGCCGACGGGCGCGCTGCTCCCGCCGCCGCCCCCGCCGCTCCCGCTACCGGCGTTCGCAGCTGCGGCCGCTGCGGCCGCTGCAGCCGCTGCCTGCTGCTGTCGGGCGAGCTCGCGCTGTCGGGCGGCTTCGGCCTCCTGACGGGCCTTCTCCTCCGCCGCTTTGCGCACCCGCTCGCCCTCGGCGAACTCCGCCTCGGTCCGGACGCGACCCGAGGTCAGCGTCGCGAGCTGGGCGTCGAGCCGCGCCTTGTTGTCCTGCTGCTCGGCGTAGGCGGCCTGCACCTTGTCGGCCGCGGCCTGCGACGCCTGCATCTTCTCCTGGGCCTCGGCGGCGAGCTCGCGCAGGGCCTCGGCCGCCCGGTCGGCCTGCGCCGTCAGGGAACGGGCCACCGACGCGTCGGCCGTGGCGGCCGTCTCCACGCGGTCGGCCTGCTCGGAGAGCTTGCTCAGCGCACCGAGGTCGTACAGCAGGTCGCGGGCGTCCTCGCCCTCGGACAGCACCGAAGCGGTGACGTCGGCGCCGCCGTGGCGTGCCATCTGCGCGGCGAACTGGCCGGCCTGCGCGGCGCTGCGCTCGGCGACCTCGGCGTGGTCCTCGGCGTCGGCGCGGAGGCGCTGCTCCTTCGCCGCCGCGTCCTGCGCCTCGCTCTGGGCCGCGAAGAACTCGTCGCCGAGTCGCTTCGCCTCGGCCTCGGCCGCCGTGACCTCGTCCGCCAGGCCGGAGATGATGCCGCGGATCTCGGTGATCTGCTCCTGCTTCGCGGACTCCTGCCCACGTGCGGCCATGACGTCGTCCCACGAGGGGTACTTCGCGGCGCTCGCGCTCGGGGCGTCGACGAGCACCGTCGCGAGCAGACCGGCCAGGGCCAGCCCGGTGGCGAGCAGGCGGAGACGGACGGTGGAACGCGGGGCACTGTGGCTTGTGGGACGAGTCACGGGGTCGAGCCTATACATCCGTACAGACGATCCGACACGCCGCCGCGCCGACTGTGGAGAACTCCCGATGGACTCAGAAGCCGCGTTCGCGCCGGATCCGGTCCGCACTGCCGACCACGTCGCGCTCCAGGACGGAGGCGCCGGGCGTCCCCGCGTAGTCGTAGACGTCGAAGCCCGTGCAGTGCGTGATCGTGGCCGGAGCGCCGAGCGAGTCCTCCACCGCGGTGGTCCAGACGTCGTTCGCGCCGATCACGACGAAGGTCGGCGTCGCGTCCCGGTAGGCCCCGAGGTCGACGAGCCACGGGTAGGTCTCGAACGTGTCCCGCACCTGCAGCAGGTCGACGTCGCTCGTCGAGTACGCGGCCAGGGGGCGGACGGTCCAGAACTGGCCGACGCCGGTGACCTGGCGGCCGTCGGCCCAGCGGTCGAGGCACGTGGCCGGGGCGTAGCGGGCACTCGCGACGGCCGCGACGGTCCCCGGCGCCACGGCGGCCCCCCCGACCAGCACCACGGCTGCCGCGACCGCCACGACGAGCCGCACCCCGCCCCGGGGTCGGTGCACGCGGGTGCGGCGGACGGCCGACCGGACCAGCTCGGCGACCGCGACGAGGGCCAGGAGCGGCGCGGTCACGATCGGCTCGAGGTACCGAGGCGTCTGCGAGCCGGCGACGACCACGCCGACCGACACCGCCACCACCGTGACGAGCGGCAGCAGGGTCGCGACGAGCACGGTCCGCGCCGTCCGCACCCGCCAGGCCCACACCGTGCCGCCCACCGCGAGCACGACACCGGCGAAGAGCAGCAGCAGTTCGGCGTCGCCGCGGGCGGACCCCGCACGGTCGTCGGTGAGCGCGGCGAAGAACGCGAGCGTCCGCCCCGCCTGGTCCGGGTGCACGTAGGTCGCCGGGTCGAGGGACACGAACGGGGCGAGCGGGATGCGGAGGAGGTACCCGACGACCGCTCCGGCGACGAGCACGCCGGACACCGCGGCAGCCGGCCGCCACGGCACCCGACGGGCGAGCGAGAGCAGCGCGAGGGTCACGACGACGGGGGCGGCCGACCACGGGACGTACAACGGGTTCGACGCCGTGGTGGAGGCGGCGACGAGCCCGAGGACGACGAGGACCGTCGTCGACGCCCGACCGACCCGCACCGTCCGGAGGACGAGCACGGCGGTCCCGAGCATCGCCAGCAGTGCGCCGTAGTAGTAGGTCGTCGTGAGCAGCAGGGACCCGAGCTCGAGCGAGGTCGCGGTCGCCGTGTACTCCGTGAGCACCAGGGCCGTCACGAACCCGAGCGCGAGCGCGGACACGGCGATCCGTGCCGAGCGTCCGGCCGCGGGCATGAGCTCGTTCGCGGCGGCCCGGACCAGGGCGTACACGGCGAGCAGCACGAGGACGCCGTTGAGCGCGAGGGCCTGCTGCGGCGTCGCGGTCACCAGCGAGCAGAGCAGGTAGACGGGCAGCTCCGGGAAGAAGAACAGCGCCGGTGACATCGCCCACTCGAACGGCTGCCCGAGCCGGATCGAGCGCTCGACGAGCGGCAGCAGCACCGAGTCGCCGTCGTACCAGAGCAGGGCGACCCGGTCGGTGACCAGGACGTGGGCCAGGGCGATGACGGACAGGGCCAGCGCGACGGCGGCGCCCAGTGCCTCCCGTCCGACCGCCGGCCACGGACGCCGCGGGGGCCGACCCGTCGACGCGACGACGGCCGTCCCGCGGCCCGCCGGTCCGGGCGCGACTGGTGGCATGCCCGGAGCGTACCGAGCGTGCCGGAGCGCCGCCTGCGGGTGGCGCTGACCGGCCGACGGGTGCGATCCGGGGCCGAACGACTACCCTTGTGGGCTGTGACCGACACGCGCGACCAGCTGATCCAGCACATCTCCGACGATGCGGTGTTCCACGGCGACTTCACGCTGACCAGTGGCAAGCAGGCGTCGTACTACATCGACCTCCGCAAGGTGAGCCTCGACCACCGCGTCGCCCCGCTCATCGGCCAGGTTATGACGGACCTGCTCCAGCTGGTGCCGGACGTCGACGCCGTCGGCGGCCTCACCATGGGCGCCGACCCGATCGCGAGCGCCGTGCTCCACCAGGCTGCCGCACGGGGTCTGTCGTACGACGCCTTCGTCGTGCGCAAGGAGCCGAAGGACCACGGTCGCGGCCGCCAGGTCGAGGGCCCGGACGTCCGCGGCAAGCGCGTCGTCGTGCTCGAGGACACCTCGACCACCGGCGGGTCGCCGCTCAAGGCCGCCGAGGCGCTCGAGCGCGAGGGCGCGATCATCGCGGCGGTCGCCGTCGTCGTGGACCGCGACACCGGCGCCAAGGAGCGCATCGAGGCGGCCGGGTACCCGTACTTCGCGGCGATCGGACTGGCCGACCTGGGGCTGAGCGCGTGACCGGGGAGCGTCCGGGCGACGCGACCGGGCCCGAGGACGGCGTCAGCCCGGTGGACGGGTCCGACGACGGCCGGGAGGCCCGTGCCGCGTCCGCCCCGGACGCTCCGTTCCGTGGACTCCGCAGCGCCGCGGACATCTTCGGTGCACCACGCGAGGCCGAGGACTGGTCCTCGCGCCGCGAGCGGCGCGAGGCGGAGCGGGCCGCCCGCGAGACCGGCGCACCGCTGGTCGAGCCGACCGCGCCGGCGGCGGAGGGACGCGGCGTCGTCGTGCCCGAGGCGTCCGGCGCCCCCGTGCCCGAGCCGTCCGGCGTCCCCGTGCCCGAGCCGTCCGGCGCCCCCGAGCCCGAGGACGCCGGCGCCACGCAGGCGATCCCGATGAGCGACGAGCTCCGTCAGGCCTCGCTCAACCCGCAGGCCGCCGTGGAGCACGAGCGGGACACGCTCGGTGAGCGCATCCCGCCGGCCGCCCCCGTGGCACCGGTGAGCAGGGTGTCGCACCCGTCGTCGATCTCGTTGCCGACCGCGATGCACGGCCGCGATCAGCGGGCCGCCGAGAACCGTGCCGTCGACGAGGAACGCCGTCGGTCCGACCCGTTCGGACAGGGCCGGAGCGACGTCGACTGGCTCGGACGTGCGACCGGCACGCAGACTCCGACGCCCGAGCCCACCCCGGCCGGTCCGGTCGCGCAGCCGATCGGTGTCGAGGGCGTCCTGCCGTCGGCACCGGCGACACCGACCAACGAGCCGCCGAGCTTCACCGAGCTGCTCCGGCTGCAGGGTGCCGACGACGGGGCCTCCTCCGGCTCCACCGAGCGACCCTTCGACTGGGCGATCCGCGACGACGCGACCGGGGAGGTCCCGACGACGCTGATGTCCGACCGGTTCGACACGACGGCGTTCGGCGCCGGGTCGTGGTCCCTGGCCGACGAGTCGGACGACGACGTCGTCTCCGGCGAGGTCGACACCCCCGCCGGTGGTCTGCCGAGCGGGCTGCTCACGGGACCGGGCGCTGCCGGTCCGGGTGCTGGCGCGGGCGCTGCTGCGGTGGCGGGCGCTGGCGTTGGTGCTGCGGCCGCGTCCCACGCCGCACCGGAGCCCGGCGGCGCTGAGACCGAGCCTGGGTCTGGACCGACGCCGACGCCGACGCCGACGCCGACGCCGACGCCGACGTCGACGTCGCGCCAGGAGCAGGAGCAGGAGCAGGAGCCGGACGACGTGGCCACCACGGCGATGCCGGCCGTGTCGGCTCCGCAACGGCCCGGGTCGCACGACCAGCCCCCGGTCGGGTCCGACCTCCCCGCGCCCGTCGCCGCGGCCACGACGCCGTGGTGGGACGAGCCGGAGGCCACGGTGCCGCCGACCGCGGCCCCGCCCCTCGTCGAACCCGCTGCGGACGCCGCGACGACGGCGTACCCGGCGCACCTGCCGCCCGCGGTCGGGCAGGACCTCGACGGGCTCGCCGGCCGTCGCCGCGCCGGGACCGACGAGCACGACGAGCACGACGAGCACGACGAGCACGACGAGCACGACGAGCACGACGTCCGCGGCCCCGCCGCCACCGGCGAGCCCGTTGCCGACCGGCTGCCCGCCGCTGCCCCGGAGGACCTCGACCAGTCCGAGTGGGACGGCCGCGAGACGAGCGACACCAGCGCGATCAAGGACCTGTTCGGTACCGAGGCCGTCGGACAGCTCGGCGGCACCGGGTACGACCCGCACGACTCCGGTACCCGCATGATGCCCGCCGTCGGTGCTGCTCCGGACCGTGCACCGGCCGCCGGGGCTCCCGTCGCCGGGGCCTCCGCGCCCGGTCGTCCGCCGGCACGGGCCGCAGCGACCGGCGCCGGGCACCCCGACGGCGGTGCAGCGGACGGGGACCGCGACAACTTCATCAACGAGGGCTTCGGACGGCTCCGGAGCGAGGGCAAGCGCGGCAAGCAGCTGCTCATCGTCGGAGCGGTCGTGCTCATCGTGGTGCTGCTCGTCGCCGTCTTCGGCCTCACCCGGTGGATCCTCGGCAACTCCATCAGCGAGGAGGGCGCCGCCGCGACGACCGCGACGGCGACCGCCACCTCGGCACCGTCCGAGCCCGCGTCGCCGTCACCGACGCAGGAGACCACCGCCCCGTCGGCACCGGCGCAGACGCTGCAGTTCGCCACGACCCCGGCGGCGCCGGGCGAGCACGCGTGGACCGACCTGGCCGGGAGCGAGTGCCTCTCGCCCTTCGCGAACGCGTGGGCCGAGACCTTCACGGTGGTCGACTGCGGCGCCGAGCACGTGGCACAGCTGACCGCTCGCGTCCAGGTGGACGCCGAGCAGTGGCCCGGCGCGGAGGCGCTCGCAGCGCAGGCGTCCGAGGTGTGCCAGAGCTCGCAGGCGATCGACACGACCGCGGCGGCGTCGTTCGGCGACGTGCAGGTGCAGGGTTCCTACGCGCCCGACCAGGCCACGTGGGACCGCGGCAACCACTTCATCTCGTGCTTCGCCACCCGCTCGTCCGGGCAGCCCCTGACCGGGTCGCTCGCCCCGAACGGCACCTGACCCCGCGCCGGCGCTCGCCCCCGCGCCGCCCGCAAGACGCAACGTCGGCGGTTCCTCGCAGCGAGACACCGCTGCGAGGAACCGCCAGGGTTGCGTCTTGCGGAGCCTAGGACGGGACGACGGGACGGCCGGCGGGGCTCAGGACGCGGCGGGGACCGCTGCCGATGCGTCGTCGAGCGTGCGGAGCTCCTCGGCGGTGAGCTCGAGGTCGGCCGACGCCAGGAGCGCCGGCAGCTGCTCCGTGTTCCGCGCGCTCGCGATCGGCGCGACGACGTCCGGCTGTGCCTGCAGCCACGCCAGCGCGACCGAGGCGATCTCGGCCTCGTGCGCCTCGGCGATGCGGGAGAGGGCGTCGACGACCGCCAGGCCCTCGTCCGAGAAGTACCCCGAGACCTGGCCCTCGCGGTCCTTGCCCGCGAAGTCCTCCTTCGACCGGTACTTGCCCGTCAGGAACCCGGCGGCCAGGGCGAAGTACGGCACGACGCCGAGCCCCTCGGCGGCGGCGAGCGGCGCGACGTCGGACTCGTACGGCTCGCGCGTCACCAGGTTGTAGTGCGGCTGGATCGCGACGGGCAGCGCCAGTCCGTGCTCCTTCGCGATCCGGATCCACTCCTCGGCGCGTGCGCGGGAGTAGTTCGAGATCGCCGTGTAGCGGACCAGGCCCTCCTGCACGAGCTGGTCGAACGCGCGGACGGTCTCCTCGAGCGGGGTGTCCTGGTCGTCGAAGTGCGCGTAGTACAGGTCGATGCGATCGGTCCCGAGTCGCTCGAGGCTCGCACGGGCCGCCGCCGCGACGTTCGCCGCCGACAGGCCGCTGTACTGCGGGTGCTGCGAGACCTTCGTGGCGACCACGACGTCGTCGCGCTTGCCCGACGCCCGGAGCCACGAGCCGATGACCCGCTCGGACTCGCCGCCCTCGTTGCCCGGCGCCCAGGCGGAGTACACGTCCGCGGTGTCGACGAAGTCGCCGCCGGCACCGGCGTAGGCGTCGAGCACCCGGTGCGAGGTCTGCTCGTCGGCCGTCCAGCCGAAGACGTTGCCGCCGAGGGCGAGGGGGAACACGTGGAGGTCGCTGGTTCCGATGCGGGGCATGCGGGGTCCTTTCCGTCGTGGGTGCCGGGGCCGTCGCCCGGGCCGCTCCACGCTATGCCTCGCGCCCGCGGGCGTGACCAGGGGGCACACGGTGTTGCATGAGGGGATGACCACCCTCGCCGACGCCGTCACCGACCCCCGTCCGTCCGTCCGCCTGCGTGCCGTGATGGCCGCCGGGACCGAGGCACGGCTGACCGACCTCGACGTGCTGGTCGAGCGGTGCGCGGTCGAGCCGGACCTGCAGGTCCGCGAGGCGCTGACGTGGTCGCTCGTCCGGCTGCCCGCCGAGGCCGTCGTCCCACGCCTCGTCGGCGAGCTCGGGCGTCCGGAGGCGCAGGCCCGCTCGCAGGCACTCCACACGCTCTCGAAGATCCGCGACGGTTCCGTGTACCCCGAGGTCGCGGAGCGACTGGGCGACGACGACCCGGGCGTGCGCCGGACCGCGTGGCGGGCCGCCGTGCTGCTCGCCCCCGACGAGGAGCGGGCGACCCTCGCACGACGCCTCGCCCGCGAGCTCGGGCAGGGGGACCGCGAGACGCGCCTGGCGTTGAGCCGCGCGTTGGTCTCCCTCGGCGAGGACGTGGTCGCGCCCGTCCTGGCGGACGCGGTCGAGCGCCGCGGCGAGGGCGTCCGGGACCACGTCGACGAGACCGAGCAGCTCCTGACCGACCCGGACGCCGGATCGGCGCTCGCGCTGCAACGCGCACGACGCGAGATGGCGTTGGGACGCGGGAAGCGCGCCTCCGGGTGACCACCTGACGGACGGGAGGCGCGTGGCCACGCCGCCACGCGCCTCCCGTCCGTCGCCCGGTCCCGTCGCCCGCTCTCGTCGCCCGGGCCCGGCGTCGATGGAGCAGACGGCGTCGGGTCGGCGTCCGCGACCCGACGTCTGCTGCTCCATCGACGAGCGCCGGGGCGGGCCATTCCGGGGCGGGCTGCGGAAGACCCGGATTCGGGTCGCCGAACAGGGCGGATCGGCTTGCGCGTGCCGATCGGGGCAGGGCATGGTGGGTGCCGAAGGGGAGTAGCTCCCAGCGCGTGCATCGACACACTGGCCATCACGATGATCGGCCCGGTGCACCACCCGATCGGTCCCACCCGTCGGGCGAGCGAGACCTTCGGCCGTCCTGTCGTGCCGAAGCGCTCCCCACCCCTGCGCGATCGGTGCGGCCCGACCAAGGGACCACCCCGTGATCGACACCTCCACACCCACGCCTGCGCACGAGGCGGCACCGCCCGCCCGGATGGGCCGCAGTGCCTGGGGCCGCATCGCGATCTGCCTCGTGCTCGCGCTGCCCGCCGTCGTCTTCCGCCTCACCGGCTCCGCCCCGAACCCCGTCGTCGACCTGCTCGTCTTCGGCGGTGCGGTCGTCGCCGCCTCGTTCCTGCTCGCCTGGGCCGCCGAGGCCGCGCAGAAGGACATCAGCGGCGCGCTCGCGATCGCGATCCTCGCGCTCATCGCCGTGCTGCCGGAGTACGCGGTCGACCTGTTCTACGCCTTCCGGTCCGGTTCCGACCCCGCCTACGAGCAGTTCGCGGCGGCGAACATGACCGGCTCGAACCGGCTGCTGCTCGGGTTCGGCTGGCCGCTCGTCGTGGTGGTCTCGCTGCTCGTCGCGCGCCGGTACGTCCGCGCCGGTGCCCTGCCGGCATCGGCGACACGGGTGCTGCAGCTCGAGCAGTCCTCGCGGCTGGACATCGGGTTCCTCGCCCTGCTCGCGGTCGTCGCGTTCCTCATCCCGCTGATGGGCTCGATCCCGCTGTGGCTCGGGTTCGTGCTGCTCGCCGCGTTCGTCGCATACCTGTGGCGGGCGTCGCAGGTGCCGGACGACGGGGACGACGAGGAGATGGTCGGCATGGCCGGCAACGTCGCCTCGATGCCGCAGCGCGCACGTCGGTGGACCATCGTCGCGCTGTTCGTGGTGGCAGCCGCGGTGATCGTCTCGTCGGCGGAACCGTTCGCCGAGGCCCTCGTCGAGTCCGGCAGCGCGCTCGGCATCGACAGCTACTTCCTCGTGCAGTGGCTCGCGCCGCTCGCGACCGAGGCACCCGAGTTCATCGTGGCCGCACTGTTCGCGCTGCGGGGCATGGGCGGCGCCGCGATCGGCACGCTCATCGCGTCGAAGGTCAACCAGTGGTCGCTGCTCGTCGGGTCACTGCCGATCGCACACGTGCTCGGAGGCGGGACCTCGGGCGGCTTGCCGCTCGACGGTCGGCAGGTCGAGGAGTTCGTGCTCACCGCGTCGCAGACCGTGCTCGGCGTGGCGATCATCATCGCGCTGCGCTTCCACCGGTGGTCGGCGATCGCGCTCGTGGCGCTGTTCGCGGTGCAGTTCGTCGTGACGGACACGAGCGGGCGGTGGGTGCTGAGCGTCGTGCACCTCGTGGCGGCCGTCGTGGTCTTGTGGGTCAACCGGTCGTCGATCCTGCCGACGCTCCGGGCGCCGTTCCGGCGGGCGGAGGCGGCGGCGGCCTGACGCGGGCCGTCGTCGGGGCGCGCCCGGGTGCGGCGCACCGAGGTTCCACAGTTCTGCACCCGGGTGCGGCGCATCGAGGTTCCACAGTTCTGCACCCTCGGCGGCACCACGGGCGCGTCGTCGGACCCGGGCACCACGCCCACGGCACGTCGTGGAACCTCGACGAGGGGGTACGGGCGTGCCCGGCGGGGACGGCGGGCGCGGCGGCCGGGGCGGCCGGGGCGGCCGGGGCGGCCGGGCGGCCGGGCGGCCGGGCGGCGCGGCGGCCGGGCGGCGGGGCGGGGTCAGTCGTCGTCGGGGGCGAGCCAGATCGCGGCGGCAGCGGCCGACGGCAGGTCGACGAGGGACTCGTCGCCCGCGGGACCCCGACGGGCGACCGCGATCACGCCCGCGTAGTCACGGACGCGCTCGACCCGGAGGTGCGTGCCCAGTCCGACCCCGAGCTCGTCGAAGTACCGCAGCAGCGCCGGGTCGTCGTCGGAAACCCGGTCGACCGTGCCGCAGGTCCCGGGTTCGACGTCGCCGAGCAGGGTGCCGGGCGACGACGGGACGGTGCCGTCGGCGGCCGGTATCGGGTCGCCGTGCGGGTCGTGCGTCGGGTGCCCGAGGTCGGCGTCGACCCGGTCGAGGAACGTCTCCGAGACCGTGTGCTCGAGCGCCTCGGCCTCGGTGTGGACCTCGTCCCACGAGTACCCGAGCCGCTGCACCAGGAACGTCTCGATGAGCCGGTGTCGCCGGACCATCGCCACGGCGACGTGCTGCCCGAGCGGCGTGAGCACGACGCCGTGGTACGGGGTGTGCTCGATGAGGCCGTCACGGTCGAGCTTCCGGAGGTTGCCCGACACCGTCGACGCCGAGACGCCGAGGGCAGCGGCGATGTCCCGCGTCGCCAGACCCTCGCCCCCGCGCTCCGTCGACTTCCAGACGAGCTTCACGTAGTCCTCCGCCATGACGGACAAGGAGGGGAGGCGCATGCGTCAATGGTACAAACGGCACGTGACCACGACAGCCCCCGTCCGGCGTCGCCGCTGGCCGGTGCCGCCGTCGCTCCTGCTCGGCCTCGCCCCGCTCGTGGCCTTCGCCGTCGTCAGTGCCTGGCGCTCGCGACCGAGTGACGACTACGAGCGGCTCGGCGAGACGGTCGACAGCGTCGTCCGGGCGCTCGTGCTCCCGGAGGGCATCGCGGTCCTGGTGCTCTGCGCCTACGTCACGGCCCTCGGCTGGTGGCGCACCGCCACGGTCGACCGCAGCCGCACGGTGCTGCGGTGGACGTGGACCGCGCCCGTCCTGGTCGCCGTGGTCTGCCTGGCGCGTCTGCCGCTCGTGGCGTGGGGTGCGCAGTCGTTCCGGTACTTCCTGCTCCTCGCGGTCGGGGTGCTCCTCGTCGGGGTGTTCGAGGAGCTGCTCACCCGCGGGGTGCTGCTCGTCGGGCTCCGGCGCCGCCTGCCCGAGTTCGGCGTGTGGATCGCGTCGTGCGTGCTGTTCGGGCTGCTGCACTTCCTCAACGTGCTCGCCGGTGCAGCGGTGGGGACCACGGTCGTGCAGGTGGTGTTCGCCGCGTCGTTCGGGTCGACGCTGTACCTGGCCCGTCGTCTCACCGGGAACCTGCTCGTCCCCGTGCTGCTCCACGCGTTCTGGGACTTCGGGTCGATCGCGGTGTCGGCGACGGTGCAGACGCAGGACCTGGCGAGCCTGGTGCCCGCGGGGATCATCGGGCTGTTCGCCTTCGCCGTGCTGGCCCTCGGGCTGGTCGCCGGGGGTGTGGTCTCCTGGCGGGACGACCGACCTCGTCGTGTGCGGCGCCGGTGGCGGGCGGTACCGCCCAACGGGCCGGTCGCGGTGTCGGAGGGTGACCCGCGCCTCCCGACCGTCGCCTGACGCGGCCGACCGCGGCCGACCACTCCGCGAAAGCGACAGACCTCGGGGGAAGGTTGCGCGAGGACTGTCGCTCTGCCGCACCACTCGCGCCGAGCGCCGCGCACGGCGCCGCGCGCCGCGCGCCGCGCGCCGCGCCCGACCGCCGGCTCGCTAGAGCTCGACCTCGATCGGCTCGGGGCGGACGAGCTCGTGCACGCCGGCGATGACCTCGCTCGGGCGGAACGGGTAGCGGTCGATCTCGGCCTGGTCGCTGATGCCGGTCATGACGAGCACGGTGTGCAGCCCCGCCTCGATGCCGGCCTGCACGTCGGTGTCCATCCGGTCGCCGATCATGCCCGTGTTCTCGGAGTGCGCCCCGATCCGGTTCATCGCCGACCGGAACATCATCGGGTTCGGCTTCCCGACCACGTACGGCTGCTTGCCCGTGGCCTTCTCGATCATCGCGGCGATCGCGCCCGTCGCGGGGAGCACGCCCTCGGCGGAGGGGCCGGTCGCGTCGGGGTTCGTGACGATGAACCGTGCTCCGGCGCGGATGAGCCGGACGGCCTTGGTGATCGCCTCGAACGAGTAGTTCCGCGTCTCCCCGACGACGACGTAGTCCGGGGCGGTCTCGGTCATGATGAAGCCCGCCTCGTGCAACGCCGTCGTCATGCCGGCCTCGCCGATCACGAAGGCCGAGCCGCCGGGCATCTGCGAGCGGCAGAAGTCCGCCGTGGCGAGGGCCGAGGTCCAGATGCGTTCCTCGGGCACGTGCAGCCCGGAGCTCCGCAGCCGTGCGCTGAGGTCACGCGGGGTGAAGATCGAGTTGTTCGTCAGCACGAGGAACTCGGTGCCCTCGTCGAGCCACTGCTGGATGAGCTCGGGAGCCCCCGGCAGCGCCTGGTTCTCGTGGACGAGCACGCCGTCCATGTCGGTCAGCCAGCACTCGACTTCGTCGCGGGTCGCCATGGCCACAGCGTAGCGGGGGAGGGCGCGGCGGACCCCGGTGGCCGGGCGACCAGTGGATCGTGGCCGACCGGACACCGAACGCGGTTCGGCTTTGAGCTACGGTTTCCGGGACACGTACCGGATCAAGGAGGCCTCCCGTGCTCGTCGACCCAGGCACCCCGTCCGACCCACCCCGCACGACCGGTGACGAACCAGCAGCCACGACCGCTCGGCGCCGCGGGCGACCGAAGGTGCTGAGCCGCGAGCAGGTGATCGACGCCGCGACGGCCATCGCCAACGAGGACGGCCTCGACCGCCTGTCCTTCCGCGCCCTCGGCGCCCGGCTCGGCGTCGCCCCGATGACCGTGCACCGGACGATCGGCGGCCTCGACGACCTGCACGCGGAGCTCGTGCGGCGCACCGTCGACGAGTTCACCGCGACGTTCGTGTGGCCGGACGACTGGCGCTCCGTGGTCCGCACCTTCGCCGGCACCTTCCGCGACCTGATGCGCACGCACCCCCTGGTGCTCGAGTCGCACAGCCAGCGGGCGCCCCTCGCGTCCACGGAGTCCGACGCCGTCCTCGCGACGGTCGTCGGCGCGCTGTGCGAAGCCGGACTGCCCGAACGCGAGGCGATGTACGCGTTCTTCGTCGTCTACGACTTCGTGGTCGGCCACGCGGGCGTGCAGGTCGGTCGCGGTGACTCCGAGGCCGGCCGGCCCGAGCGGCACCGGGTCGTCGGCGACGTCCTGGGCGTGCACTCCTACGACGAGCGCTTCGCCATCGGGCTCGACATCCTCACCGCCGGCATCGAGGCGCGCGTCCGCGCGCACGGCGGCACGTCGGCCTGAGCCGGGTCGCCGGACGGGAGGCGCGGGGCACGCGCCCTACGCTGGTCACGTGACCGAGCGCCTCCCGTCCGACCCCGTGGTCCCGTCCCCGGGACCGGCCCACCCGGCGGGCCCCGCTCCGGAGCTGCCGCCGACGCACGAGGCCACCACCAACGGCGTCGGACCGCACCCCGAGCCGTGGCCGGACGACCCGAGGCTCGATCCCGAGCTCCTCGCGGCCGGGGACACCCGGAACGTCGTCGACCGCTTCCGGTACTGGTCGATGGACGCGATCGTGGCCGAGCTCGACACCCGTCGCCACGCGTTCGACGTCGCCATCGAGAACTGGCAGCACGACCTGAACATCGGATCGATCGTGCGGAGCGCCAACGCGTTCCTCGCCGGCACGGTGCACGTGATCGGACGTCGTCGGTGGAACAAGCGTGGAGCGATGGTCACCGACCGCTACCAGCACGTGCGGTACCACCCGGACGTCGCCGCGTTCCTCGCCGCGATGCGCGAGGACGATCGGCCGGTCGTCGCGATCGACAACACCCCGGGTGCCGAGCGCATCGAGACGGCGGCGATCCCGGAGCGCTGCGTGTTCCTGTTCGGGCAGGAGGGCCCCGGCCTGACCGACGAGGCCGTCGCCGGAGCGGACGCGCACCTCGAGATCACGCAGTTCGGGTCGACGCGGAGCATCAACGCCTCGGCCGCTGCGGCGATCGTCATGCACGCCTGGGTCGTGCAGCACGCGGTCCTGCCCGGCTGAGGAGCGTCGTCGGCCGGGTGCGGGTGCGGGTGCGGGTGCGGGTGCGGGTGCGGGTGCGGGCGCGAGCCTCGGCTCCGCGGACATCTCCGCGCCGCCGCAGCCGCGAAAGTGTCCGCGTGCGCGAGACTCGCGTGCGCCGCGTGCGCCGCGTGCGCCGCGTGCGCCGCGTGCGCCGCGTGCGCCGCGGGCGCGGCGTCAGCGGGGCGCGGTCGTGCGGCGGGTGACGAGCCGCGGCTCGACCAGGATCTCCTGCGCCGGTGCGCTCGGGTCCGCGATGCGGGCGAGGAGCCGTTCGCCGGCACCGCGACCGATGTCCACGCTGCGGTCGTCGATGCTCGTCAGGCCGACGTAGGCGCTCGCCGCGAGCGGGGTGTCGTCGTAGCCCACGACCGACACGTCCTCGGGGACGCGCAGGCCGCGGTCCGCCAGGGCCGACATCGCGCCGAGCGCCATGACGTCGTTCGCGGCGAACACCGCCGTGACGTCGGGGTGGGCGTCGAGCAGGATCCCGACGGCCTCGGCACCCGCCGGCTCGGTGGGCTCGCCGGGCATGACGTGGGTCACGAGCGAGGCGCCGGACGTGGCGGCGGTGACCCCCGCCTCCAGACCGGTGAGTCGTTCCGCGGAGGCGGCGGAGCGTCCGCCGACGAAGCCGATGCGGGTGTGACCGAGGGCGAGCAGGTGTGCGGCGGCCATCCGGCCACCGGCCCGGTCGTCGTTCGCGACGGTGTCTGCGCGGGGGAGCACGGCGCGACCGCCCGCCACGACGACGGGCATGCTCGCCGGGATCGCCAGGTCGGTGTCCGGCTCGCCGGCGATCACGATGCCCTCGACGCGCATGGACAGGAAGCCCTCCACGGGTGAGACGTCGAGGCCGGTGTTGAGGAACCGGTCGGCCACGACGAGGCGGTGCCCCTGGTCCTGCAGCGCCTCGCGGAGGCCGGTCAGCAGGTCGACGAACCACTGGTTCCGGAAGTCGTCGAGCACGACGCCGATCGTGCGGCTCCGGGTGCCGGCGAGCGACACGGCCGCGGTGGAGGGGCGGTAGTCGAGCTCCTGGATGGCACGGAGCACGGCCTCGCGGCGCTGGTCGCTGACCTTCGGGGAGCGCTGGAGCACGAGGGAGACGAGGGACTTCGACACCCCGGCGCGGGCAGCCACGTCGTAGATGGTCGCGGGCTTGCCGTCTGCGGTGGCGGGCCTGCCGTCTCCCATGATCTCCTTCGACCTGTCGTGGTGTCCCTCGATCGTAGTCGCCCCTCCACGGGGGTTGTCCGGACATGGCGCCGGGCGGGCCCGCCGGCCCGGCCGGCCCGGCGCCCGGCCCGGCCGGCCCGGCCCCAGTCCGGTTGGTCCCGTCGGTGGAGCAGGAATCGTCGAGTACCCGCGCGCCACCCGACGTTTCCTGCTCCACCGACGGCCGAGGCGCTCCTGCACAGGGCGTTCCGAACGCGTGGCGTCCACAGAACGGGCACGGAACGACCGGCATGACGTGGGGATCGGCGACGCTCGGGGCATGCGACCGCGACCACTCCCGAAGGACCTCCGTGTGCGGAGCTTCGACGTCCGTGCGGCCGACCGCGTCGGGGTGCACCGCGAGCGCCTCCGCCGACGGGACCTGGTCCGACCGACGCGGTCGATCCGGTGGCATCGACACCGACCGCCGACCGGGGTCGATCGGATCCGTGCGTTCAGGACGGTCCTCCGTCCCGGTCAGTTCGTCAGCCACCTGTCCGCGGCGGTGCTGTGGGGACTCCCGCTGCCCCGCGGCCGCCAGGGGGACGACCCGATCCACGTCACGAGCATCCGGCCGGCGGCGCAGATGCGGCGCGCGGGTGTCGTCGGGCACAGGACCACCGAGGACCGTGCGCAGGTGGTCCAGCGGTGGGGGATGCCGACGAGCGCACCCGCCACCGCATGGGTGGAGTGCGGTTCGCTCCTCGGGCTCGACGACCTCGTCGTCCTCGGTGACGCAGTGCTCGCCGTCCGGGCCTGCGGAACCACGGTCGAGGACCTCGCGGCCGCGCTGGCCGCCCGAGGCCGGTGTCCGGGAGCGCGGACGCTCCGCGCGGCACTGGCGCTGGTGCGACCGGGGAGTGGTTCGCTGCAGGAGACCCGAGCGCGGTTGGTCATCGTCCGCGCGGGTCTGCCCGAACCCGAGCGACAGGTGGAGATCCGGGACGGAACCGGGCGGTTCGTCGGGCGCGCTGACCTCGCCTACCGCAGGGAGCGCATCGTCATCGAGTACGAGGGCGAGCAGCACCGCACCGACCGGACGCAGTGGGAGTCCGACCTCAGGCGGTACCGGACGTTCGAGCGCCTCGGCTGGGTCGTGCTGCGCTGGAGCCGGAGCGACCTGACGACCCACCGTCGAGGAGCGCTGTCGGAGTTGGCGGCGCTGCTGTGCCGACGGGGGTAACGTCCGCGGCATGGCGACGCTGCTGCTGACGGGTGCTGCTGGTCGGATCGGGACGGCGTTGCGTCCGCGGTTGCGTTCGGCCGGGCACGACCTGGTGTTGTTCGACGAGCGGGAACCGGACGGACCGGTGGTCGACGGTGAGCGGCGCGTGACCGGCTCCGTCGCCGACCCGGACGCACTCGACGTCGCGCTCGCCGGGGTGGACACGGTGGTCCACCTCGCGGGCATCCCGACCGAGGACGCGTGGGACGACCTGGTGGTGACGAACCTCACCGGGACGAAGAACGTGTTGGAGCGAGCGGCCGCTGCCGGCACGTCGCGTGTGTTCCTCGCGAGCTCGATCCACGCGGTCGGTCGGGTCCCGGAGCCCGAGGGCGCCGTCGGCTCGGTGCCGGGCGACCGACTGCCACGTCCCGACACCTACTACGGGGTGACGAAGGCCGCGATGGAACTGCTCGGCAGCCTGTTCGCCGACCGGTTCGACATGTCGATCGTCTCCGCACGCATCGGCGCCTTCGGGGAGCAGCCGGCGAGCCGTAGGGCGTTGCGCATGTGGACGTCGGCAGACGACCTCGCGCGGCTGGTCGAGGCGACGGTGGCGCTCCGTGAGCCCGGGCACCACGTCGTCTGGGCGTTGTCACGCAACCAGGGGAGCCCGGCGGACCTCGGTGCCGGGAAACGGATCGGGTTCGTGCCGGTCGACGACGCCACTGCAGCGCTCGACGCCGCCGCACGCGCGGCGTTGCCCGAAGAGGACATGCGCTGGCTCGGCGGCGCACTCGCCGACGTGCCGCTCGGCCGTCGGGCGCCCTGACACCGCCGGCTGTCGACCCGACCTGACCCGACCTGACCCGACCTGACCCGGCCCGACCCGACCCGCTGCCGGTCGTCCGCGCGCGTTCGATCGGTGGTGCAGAAGACGTCGAGTGCGTTGGCGGGACTCGACGCCTTCTGCTCCATCGACGGCGACGGCGACGGCGACGGCGCGGGACGGGCGACGCGGGACGGGCGACGCGGGGCGGGCGGCGTGGCGGGCCGCGGCCGCGGCCGCGGCCGCGGCTGCGGCCGCGCCGGGCGCTACCCGATCAGGCTCGGGCGCAGGTCGCGCAGCGTCCGGGAGCGGGTCTGCCGCGCGGTGACGACGTACGACACGAGCAGGGCGCCGAGCATCCAGCACGCGAGCACCCCCGCGTCGGACCACACCGCCGCGAACGACCCGCCGTACATCGTCTGCCGGATCGCGTCGACCGAGTACGTCATCGGCAGCGCGAAGTGCAGCGCGGCCAACGGCCCCGGCAACGTCTGCCACGGGAAGGTCCCGCCGGCGGTGACGAGCTGCACGAGCATGAGCACCAGGCCGAGGAACTGTCCGACCGAGCCGAGCAGCACGTTGAGCGCCATGATGATCGCCGCGAAGGTCGCCGACGCGAGCACCATCACCGCCACCGTCGACCCGGCGTGCACGACGTCGAGGTCGAGCGCGAACCGGACGATCAGGAACAGCGCCGCCATCTGCACGACCCCGAGGAGCGCCGGCGTCAGCCAGCCCCCGAGCACCACGCGGAGCGGCTTCCGCACCGCGGTGATGGCCCGCTTGGAGATCGGCTTGAGGATGAGGAACAACGCGTACATGCCGATCCACGCCGCGAGCGAGATGAAGAACGGCGCGAGGCCGGCACCGTAGTTCGCGGCCGAGGCGATGTTGTCGTCGCCGACCTTGACCGGGTCGGAGATGACCGACGCCTGGTCCTCGCGCTGCGATGCGGTCGACGCCGGGATCTTCGTGCGGCCCTGGTCGAGCTTCGTCGCGAGCTCCTTCGAGCCGGACTCGAGCGAGTCGAGGCCCTTCGACAGGTCGGCGGCACCCGATGCGGCCGAGGCCGACCCGGTGGCGAGCGACGCGGCGCCGGACGACAGCGTGGGTGCCGCGGCGGCGAGCTTCGACGTTCCGTCGGCGACCTGCTGCGAGCCCGTCGCCAGCTGCGACGCACCGGACGACGCCGAGGCGATGCCGTCCGCGAGCGTGGGCGATGCCGACGCGAGCGCTGACGTGCCGGCGGCCACCTGCGCGGAGCCGTCGCGGAGCTGGTCGACGGCGGACTTCGTGGAGGCGTAGGTCTGCTTCGCCGACGCCCCCGCGGTGTTCACGTCACCGACGGCCGCCGTGATCGCGTCCTGCTGCTCCTGCGTCAGCGTGACGCCCTCGGGCAGGTTCGCCTGGATCTGCTGGAGCACGGTGGCGGCGTCGACCGGCTGCAGCGCGTCGACGTCGCCGCTCACGGCGTCGACCCGCTTCGCCAGCTCGGCGTTGCCCGCGGCGACCTGCTGCGCGCCGTCGTTCAGCTGCGCGGTCTGCGCGGGCAGCGCGGCGGTCTGCTGCTGCGCGGACCGCAGGCCCGTCGCCAGCTGCGATGCGCCGGACGCCACCTGCTGGGCGCCGCTGTCGAGTGCAGCGGTCTGCGACGGCAGTGCCGCGGTGCCGTCCGCGAGCGTCGAGGCCCCGTCCGACAGCTGTGCCGTGCCGCTCGCGAGTCGCGCCGCACCGTCCGCCGCCGAGGTCGCCCCCGACGCCAGCTGGCCCGCACCGTCGACGGCGTCGCCGAGGCTGTCCCGCACGTCCGCCAGGCCGACGAGCAGCGTCGACGCAGCCTGCTTGCCGACGCGCTCGGAGACGGCGGTCCGCATGGTCTTGCCGGCCTGCTCGGCGATGGTCGACGCCAGGTAGGAGTTCGTGTCGGCGGTCGTCATCACGAGTTCGGCGCGCTCCGGGTCGTCGGACTGCGCCGACACCAGGGCCTCCGAGAAGTCGTGCGGGATCGTGACGACGAAGTCGTACGTGCCGTTGCGGACGCCGGACCGCGCGTCGGCGGCGGTCGTCTCGGTCCAGTCGAACGCCGCGCCGTCGATCGCTTCCCGGGTGACGTCCGCGCCGTAGTCGACGTGCTCCCCGTCGAGGGTGGCGCCAGCGTCCTGGTCGACGATCGCCGCGGGCACCTTGTCGAGGGCCGCGTACGGGTCGCGGTTCGCCCACAGGTACGCGCCGCCGTACAGCAGCGGCACGATCATCAGGGCGATGAATGCCAGCCGCGCGAGCGGCGTGGCGGTGAGGCGCGCCAGTTCGGCGCGGACGAGCGAGGGGATGGTCACGCGGGTGCCTCCGTCGGGACGGTTGCTGGTGCTTCGGGGTCGGACGGGAGGCGGGGCTCGCCGCCGTCCGTCCGGGTCGCGTCGTCGGGACCCTCGGTCGGTGTGGTGTCGGGTGCTGCTGCTGCGGCGTCCGTCGCGCGGCCTTCGGTGCCGGCGGCGCTGTCGCTGTCGGTGTCGGGGTGGGTTCCGGCATCGCTGCCCACGGTGTCGAGCAGCGTCTCGACGGTCGCCGCGGCCGCCTTCGAGGTCACGACGACGACGGTGACGCCCCGGCGTGCGACGTCGCGCACCACCGCGAACCAGTCCGCGACGGCGCCCCCGTGCCGCTCGGGCGAGGTGAGCACGAGGCCCGTGACCCCGTCCCGCAGCAGCGCCAGCTCCACGAGCAGCCGCACCCGCACGTCGGTCGGGACCCGCTGCACGTGCGTGTCGGCGTACTCCCGCATCCCGAGCTCGTCGAGCACGGTGGTGACGTGCGCGCGGGACGGCCGCCGTCCGGCGAACGCGAGCTCCTCGCGGACGATGCGTCCGAGCGTCATCACCGGGAACGGCTCGGCGATGCCGGGGGTGTCCACGAGCGCGAACGACCGGCGCACAGCCGCGACGTCGTCGTGCCCGTCGAGGAGCACCCGGCCGTCGTCGGGACGCATCCGTCCGCCGGCGACGAGCGACGCGAGCACCGGTGCCTGCTCGGTCTCGACGGCCACGACGCCGGGGTGGCCGGGTGCGGCGACGACGGAGACGACGGGCAGTGCCGCGCCGGGCTCCTCGCCGATGCGGACGTGGTCGAGTTCGAGGGTCACGCGCGGGCCTCCGCGACGATCGGGGTGGGTTCGGACAGGAGCGCGGTGCGCCAGTCGATGCCGGCGGTCCCGAGCGCGGACAGCACGACCGTCCGGCGACCGGCCTCGTCGCTCGTGCCGGAGCGGGTCGCCTCGTCGAGGACGGTGATGCACGCACCCTCGACCAGTCGACCGAGCGTCTCCGCGTCGACGTCGTCACGCATCGAACCGTCCGCGATGCCGAGCGCGCACGCCTCGCGCACCTGGGCGCGGAGCGGCGCGAAGACCGCGGCCACGGACTCGATGAACGGCGACCGCACCGCGACCCGGGCCATCGAGCGGACGTGCGACACCTCGGACCAGAGCGCGACGGCGATCTCCGCGAGCCGGGACGCCGGCGGCAGGACGGCGAGGTCGGCGGGGGAGGGCATCGCGGCGGCGATCCGGGCGGCTCCGGCGGTGACGAGCGCGCGCACGAGGTCCTCGCGCGACGGGAAGTGTCCGTAGACCGCACGGCGCGAGAGTCCGGCGGCGGTCGCGATGGTCTCGAGGGAAGCGTCGGGGTCCTGCTGCAGGACGCTCTTCGCGGCCTCGAGCAGGGCGGCGCGGTTCTCGGTCGCGTCCCGCCGGGGGGCGCGTCCTTGCTGGTCGGTGCTGGTCACGAGGCCATCGTAATAACGTGCACACGCATGTGCAAGTTAGCAGGTCTTGTACCCCCGAAGGAGGGGCAGTCCCCCGAAGTGCGGACTGTTCCACCTGTGAACGACCGCATAACTTCGCAGGAATTCCCACCACGGACAGAGCCCGAGGAGTGCGCCCTGTGACACGTGCAACACCGAACCGCGCAACACCCGACCAACCACCCGTCGACACGGTCCGCGCGCGAGGTCGCGTGTCGCGTGTCCTGACCGCCGGCATCGCCGCCGTGGCCCTGACCTGCGGCGGTCTCGCCGTCGGCGGCACCGCGAACGCCGCCCCGACCGGCCTCTCCACCGCCGACCTCAAGCTCGCGCAGCCCCTGCGCGACGCCAAGCCCCAGAAGACGGTCGCCGCGTTCGTGCGCACGACCGGCCAGGGTGCGCTCGAGGTCGACGCGAAGGCCAAGGGCGGCGACCTGACGAAGTCGAAGACCCCGTCGTCGGCCGCGAAGCAGCGGGTGAAGGCGATCACCTCGACCGTCGACGCCGTCCGCGCCGCGGTCAAGCGCTCCGACGCGAAGGCCACCGAGCTGTACTCGACCGAGTACACGGTGCCCGGTGTCGCGGTCGTCGCCGACGTCGACGCGCTCCGCAGCATCGCCGAGCGCTCGGACGTCGAGAGCATCATCCCGCTCACCCCGAAGAAGATCGTCGACCCGACCCCGGGTGACGCGTCGAAGGCGCCGAGCGGTGTCGACCCCGACCTGGCGAAGCCGGGCGCGGACGGCGTGAGCCCGAAGAACGCGGCGAGCGACATCTACACGCGCGCCCTCGACGCCTGGAAGCAGACCGGCAGGACGGGCAAGGGCGTCAACGTCGCGGTCCTCGACACCGGACTCGACTACACGCAGGCCGACTTCGGCGGCCCCGGCACCACGGCGGCCTACCAGCAGGCACTGGCGAGCACGAGCGCGCCGGACGCCAGCTGGTTCGACGCGAAGAAGTACCTCGGCGGCTACGACTTCGCCGGCCCCACCTACAACGCCGACTCCTCGAGCGCGGGCTACGACCCGACCCCGAAGCCGGACGAGAACCCGATCGACGGCAAGGGCGGCGACCACGGCACGCACGTGTCCGGCACCGCCGCGGGCTACGGCCTGACCGCGGACAAGAAGACCTTCCGCGGGAACTACAAGAAGCTGACGAACCAGTCGGTCCAGGACATGTGGATCGGTCCGGGCACCGCGCCCGAGGCCGGCCTCTACGCCCTCAAGGTGTTCGGTGACGGCGGTGGGTCCACCGACCTGACCGGTGCTGCCCTCGACTGGGTCGGCCAGGCGCTGACCGAGGGCAAGGACATCAACGTCCTCAACCTGTCGCTCGGCTCCGACTACGGCGCACCGGACGACCCCGACAACGCGAAGATCGACGCACTCACCGCCCGCGGTGTCCTGCCCGTGATCGCCTCGGGCAACGCCGACGACTTCACCGACATCGGTGGTTCGCCGGGGAACGCCGAGGGTGCCCTGACCGTGGCCGCCAGCGCCACCGGCCAGTCGCTCTTCGACGGCGTGCAGGCGACCGCGCCGGCCGACGTCGCGGGCACCTACCGCGCGCAGTACTCGCAGAACTACCAGGGCACGCTGCCGGTCGAGGGCGACGTCGTCGTCCCGAGCACGAACATCGACGGCTGCGCGGCGTTCAGCGCCGACGAGGCCGCGAAGATCAAGGGCAAGGTCGTCTGGCTCAAGTGGACCGACGGTGCGCTCGAGTGCGGCTCCGGTGTCCGCTTCACCAACGTCCAGGCAGCCGGCGGCGTCGGCGTCCTGCTCGCCGGGACCGTGACCAGCTTCGACTCCGGCATCGCGGGCAACGCGACCATCCCGGGTGCCGAGCTGACCTCGGACAGCGTGGCGAGCCTCCAGGCCGCTGCGAAGGCCGGGACCCTGCACGTGCGCTTCGCCGAGGAGCTCAAGGGCACCGAACTGGCGACCGACGAGGCGAACGTGAACACGCTCGCACCGTTCACCAGCCGCGGCGTGCACGGCTCGTTCGACGACATCGTCAAGCCGGACGTCGCCGGCCCCGGGGTCAACGTGATCTCCGCGGCCAACGGCACCGGTGACGGCCGCATGTCGATGAGCGGCACCTCGATGGCGACCCCGCACGTGGCCGGCATCGTCGCGCTGACCTTCGAGTCGCACCCGTCGTGGACGGCCCCGCAGGTCAAGGCCGCCGTGATGAACACCGCGACGCACGACGTGCAGCAGGGCGACCGCACGGCCACGCTGCTCCGCCAGGGCACCGGCCGTGTCGACGCGCTGCAGGCGGTCACCGCCGGCACGACGGTCCGCAGCATCGAGAACGACCAGCTCGTCACCGCCTCGTACGGCGTCGTCGAGGTCGCCGGGAAGACCAGCGAGTCTCGCACCCTGCAGATCCAGAACACCGACGGCCGTCCGCACACGTACGACGTGGCGTACCAGGCCCAGGTGGACCAGCCGGGTGTCGCGTTCTCGCTGAGCACGAAGCGGGTCACCGCTCCGCCGCACGGCACCGCGACCGTCAAGCTGACCTTCACGATCGCCGACCCGACGCAGCTGCGCCGTGTCATCGACCCCACCCAGGAGCCGGTGCAGTCCGGCTACCAGCGTGAGTTCGTGGCGGCGGAGTCGGGTGTCGTGTCCTTCACGCCGACCGACGGGAAGCTCAACCCGATGCGCCTCGGTGCCTACGTGGCGCCGAAGCCGGTCAGCGCGGTGCACGGCGGGGACATCGCGTTCTCGGGCACGACCACGACCGCGGAGCTCGCGCTCACCGGCCGTTCGGTCGACCAGGGCGACGCCACCACCGGGTACCACGCGGTCGTCGCACCGTTCGTGCTCGGCGGGACCGACCCGCAGGAGTCGCTGCCGGCCGGTTCGGCCAAGCAGTCGCTGCAGGCCGCGGACATCCGTGCCTACGGTGCGAACTACGACAAGGCATCGGGCACGCTCGCCTTCGGTGTGCAGACCGCCGGTGCCGACGCGAACCCGGGTGCCGTCACCAACGTCGAGGTCCTCATCGACACCGACCGCGACGGCACGCCGGACTACCTGGTGTACGACGCCAAGTCGGCCACGGTCGACGCGACGTTCGCCACCACGGTGGACCTGGCGACCGGCAAGACGGTCGACTCGCGGCCGCTCAACGGCGGCACCGCGGGCCAGGACGTCAACACGTTCGACAGTGCCGTCAAGGTGCTGACGGTGTCGGCGTCGACCATCGGGGCGACGAAGCCGTTCACCTACTCGGTCCTGACCGAGTCGGCGTACGCACCGGCACTCGCGACGAGCGGCTCCTACGTGGTCGACGAGACCGACGAGGCGACGTTCGACCCGACCAAGCCGGCGCTCACCTTCGCGCAGGGCAGCTCGACCGGCGTGCTCTTCGCCGACAAGGGCTCGCTCCAGGTCACGCGACAGGCCGACACCACGAACGCCCGCGTCCTGCTCCTCCACCTCGGCAACGCGGTGGGCGACCAGGCGGACGTCCTCCAGGCTGCGCAGACCGCGCCGACGCTCGCACTCCGCGAGGGCAGCGCCGTCACGATCTCGGGCAACCCGAAGGTCGGGAAGACGCTCAAGGCGCAGCCCGGTGCGTGGGACGGCAAGAAGGTGTCGTTCTCGTACCAGTGGCTCCGTGACGGCGTCGCCGTCGAGGGTGCGACCGGCAAGCAGTACACGCTCGGCACCGCCGACGCGGGACACCGCCTCCAGGTGACGGTCACCGCGAAGGCGACGGGCTACCAGGACGGCTCCGCGACCTCCGCGAAGACCGCGACGGTGGCTCCGCGCCGCTAGGCACACCGCAGCAACGCGCCCCGTCACCGTCCGGTGGTGGGGCGCGTTGCGTTCCGCGGCCACCCCCACAACTGGGAGTGCGTCACGGGGACATGTAGTTAGGCGAACTAGGCAATCGATGCGAGGGTTGAAGCATGCGAACGCAGAGCACCCTGATGCAGCTCCGGGCCAACCCGGTGGAGTGGCGACGCCGTGGGCTCACGCCGCCGGATGCCATCCAGGCCATGGTCGAGGAACGCCTCGCCCAGCCCGGGCACGCCCAGCTGGTGGGCGACCCCTCCTACCAGGACTTCTTCCGCGTCTGATCGCGCGGGTCCCCGACACGACGGACGGGAGGCGCGGTGCCAGCCGGCACCGCGCCTCCCGTCCGTCGTGTGGTGCGGTCTACTGACCGATCTTGTCGTCCGCCGCGTGCGCGGCCTTGTCGATCTGGTCGCTGTGGCCGCCGCCGGTGGCCTTGTCGGCTGCGTCGCCGGCCTTGTCGAGGCCGGCGTCGGTCGCCTGCTCGCCCTTGTCGCTGTTCGCGAAGTCCTTGGCCTTGTCACCGAGGTCACTCATGTGGTGCTCCCTTGCTCGTCGGATGTGGCACCCCTGACGCTGCGCCGTCCCTGCCGGACGGGCTCCCAGGTCGGCTCGCGTCGACGACTCCTCCACAGGCAGGTGGCGCGGAGGTGACCACTCGATAGACTCGGGTGGACCACCGGCCCAGTCCGTCGGTGCGGTCCTCCGCCAACGTGAGGAGAACCTCCATGCCCGCAGCAGTCATCATCGGTGCCCAGTGGGGTGACGAGGGCAAGGGGAAGGCGACCGACCTCCTCGGGTCCCGCATCGACTACGTCGTGAAGTTCAACGGCGGCAACAATGCCGGCCACACCGTCGTCGTCGGTGGCGAGAAGTACGCGCTGCACCTGCTGCCGTCCGGCATCCTGACGCCCGGCGTGACACCGATCATCGGCAACGGCGTCGTCGTCGACCTCGAGGTCCTGTTCCAGGAGCTCGACGCGCTGCGCGCCCGCGGCGTCGACGTCTCGAAGCTGCTGGTGTCCGCGAACGCGCACGTCATCACGCACTACCACCGCACCGTCGACAAGGTGACCGAGCGGTTCCTCGGCAAGCGCCAGATCGGCACCACCGGTCGCGGCATCGGCCCGACCTACGCCGACAAGATCAACCGCGTCGGCATCCGGATCCAGGACATCTTCGACGAGAACATCCTGCGCCAGAAGGTCGAAGCGGCCCTCGACCAGAAGAACCACCTGCTCGTCAAGGTCTTTAACCGCCGCGCGATCGACGCGGAAGAGGTCGTCGAGTCGCTCCTGTCCTTCGCCGACCGCCTGCGCCCGATGGTCGCCGACACCGCGCTCGAGATCCACCGCGCGCTCGAGCGGGGCGACACCGTCCTGTTCGAGGCCGGTCAGGCCACGATGCTCGACGTCGACCACGGCACGTACCCGTTCGTGACGTCCTCGTCGGCGACCGCCGGCGGCGCCGCGACCGGTTCGGGCATCGGCCCGGGCAAGCTCGAGCGCATCATCGGCATCGTCAAGGCGTACACGACCCGTGTCGGCGCCGGCCCGTTCCCGACCGAGCTGTTCGACGAGTCGGGGGAGTTCCTCCGCGCGAACGGCTTCGAGTTCGGCACCACGACCGGCCGCCCGCGTCGCTGCGGCTGGTACGACGCCCCGATCGCCCGCTACACGGCCCGCATCAACGGTGTGACCGACTTCGTGCTGACGAAGCTCGACGTCCTCACCGGCCTCGAGACCATCCCGGTCTGCGTGGCGTACGAGGTCGACGGCGTCCGCGTGGACGAGGTCCCGGTGAGCCAGTCGGACTTCCACCACGCGAAGCCCGTCTACGAGGAGTTCCCCGGCTGGACCGAGGACATCACCGGAGCCCGCTCGTTCGAGGACCTGCCCGCGAACGCGCAGGCGTACGTCCTGGCGGTCGAGGCGATGTCCGGTGCACGGATCTCCGCGATCGGCGTCGGCCCCGGCCGCGACGCCATCGTGGTGCGCCACGACCTGCTCGGCGCCACCGAGGTCGCTGCGTGACGATGCGGGTCCTGTTCGTCTGCAGCGGCAACATCTGCCGCTCGCCGCTCGGGGCGCAGGTCCTGGAGGCCCGGCTCGGCCCCGACGCGTCGGCGTTCGTCGTCGAGTCGGCCGGCACCATCGCCGATGACGGCGCCGCCATGGACGACACCGCGGCGGCGCAGTCGTCGCGGCTCGGCGGCGACCCCACGAGCCACCGGTCGCGGTACCTGACCGAGCAGATCGCCGCGTCCGCCGACCTCGTGCTCACCGCCGAGCGTTCGCACCGGGCAGCGGTGGTGTCGCTCGCACCGCGGGCGGCGAAGCGGGCGTTCACGATCAAGCAGTTCGCGCGCGTGCTCGACGGGCTCGAGCCGGGCGACCTCGACGGCATCACGACCGCGCAGGACCTGGTCGAGCGGGTGGCCCGGCTGCGGGGCACCGTCCCGCCGCCGGCCGACCCCGCGGACGACGACGTCGACGACCCCTACCGGCGGTCGGAGTCGACGCACGTCCGGGTCGCGGACGAGATCGACGCGGCACTGACCCCCATCGCGGACGCCCTGCGCGCCCTGCGCTGACCGGGCTGCGGCCGCCGCACCGCGGCGGCCGCAGCTCCGTCCGTCAGGCCTCGGGCAGGCGGTACGTCCCGATCGTGATCGTGTGTGCGCCCTGGCCGGCGAGCCGCCGGACGACGGCGTCGGTGCGCGACCGGTTCGGCACCGGGTGCTTGCGCGCCAGGTCCGTCACGAGGCCACGGAGTTCGTTCTCGTTCGTGACCACCGCGGTCGTCGCCGAGCGCCCGGTCGGGGTCGTGCTCGTGCTGCGGTCCTCGGCGTTGACGTACGCGGCCGCGTCGCCCGAGTAGAACACGCAGGAGTCGACCCACTGCGGGCCGTTGCCGTCCTCGTCGACCAGGAAGCGCTGCAGCCGCCGGGCCTGCTGGCGGACCTGGCGGGTCGGGGCGGTGCCGCCGGCCTGCACGCGGACCTGCCACCAGTGTTCGACCTCGTCGGCGGAGTCGAGCACGCGGCGGCTGCGCACCTGGATCGCGAACGACCCTGTCAGCGACGACTCGTCGAGCAGGTTGCGGAACGCGTGGTGCACGGCGCTCGGCTTCCGGCCGTCGAACACGATCCCGTTCCACCGCTTGTTCTCGATGACGAGCACGTGCCCGGACTCGAGGACGAGCACGTGGTCGAGCTGTGCGGCGAAGCTGCGGTCCTGGGTCCGCTCGCCCTGCGCCACCGGCACGAAGACGACGTTGGTGCACAGGGCGCCGTCGACCCCGGCGGCCTTGCAGGCCTCGAGGATCGTCCGCTGGGACGCCTCCTCCCACCGCATGCCCGTGCGCGCGAGGGCACGTGCCTGCTCGGCCTCGGTCCGTGCCTGCTGCTCCGCGCTGTCGGCATCGGCGAGCTGACGAGCGTGGTCCGCCTCGGCGGCGGCGGTGCGCTCGCGGTGCTCCCGCTCGAGCGTGCCGGTGCGGTGGTCGAGCCGGACCTCGGCGTCGGCGAGGGCGGAACGGCTGCGGGACTGGGTCCGCCGGAGGACGATCACCAGGACGACCACGACGACCGCGAGCCCCCCGGCGACCAACCACGGCACGAGGTCGCTGGTCATGGCCCAACCACACCACAGCCCGACCCCGGCAGCCGTGCCACGCTCCGGCGCGTCCCGAGGACCGGGCACCGATGTGTCCCGCGGTGCACGGCCGCCGTCGCGGTCGGGCACGTGTCCTCCTGCTCGGTACGGTGTCCGGATGCACGGGGGAGAGCGCAGCAGCGCACGACAGGTCGGCACGGGACTCGCGGTCGGGATCGGTGCGGCCGTCGTGGGACTGCTGCCGTGGATCGTCACCGGCATGCGGTTGCCACTGCAGAACACGTGGGCGACCGCGACGACGGACCCGTCGGACATGCCGATCGCGCTCCTGCCGTTCAGCCAGTACGCGGCGACGATCGTCGCCGCGGTGCTGCTCGTCGGGGGAGCCGTCGCCGGGATCGCCGTCCGGGTGCTCCGCGCACGACGGGTGCTCGCCCGGAGCGGATCGCTCGCGGCGGTCGGGGGACTCGTCGGGCTGCAGCTCGTGGCCGTCGTGGAGACCGCGGTCGTCACGGGCGCGGGGATGCGGATGGACGGCACACCCGGCACGGGAGCATCGATCAGTGCCTCCCAGCTGTACGTCGTCGCGCTCACCGTCGGCTCGCTCGTGTGCGTCGGGGTCGCGGCGGTGCTCGCGGTGCTCGTCGCACGGGCGGCACCGGGTGGGGCGCTCGTCGCGCTCGCGGTGTCCGCCGTCGCGCTCGGCGTCTGGGCGGACGCGTTCGTCGTCCCGCCGGTGTCGTCCGTCGGGGGTGCCGCCGGCGTGGTGCTCGCGTTCCTGCGGTGGGTGCCGGCCGTGGCGGTCGGTTCGGCGATCGCGTGGACCGGGCTCCGGACGCTCGGCCAGGGCGTCGCCGCCGTGGTCGCGCTCGGCATCCTCTGGTCGGGGACCGCCCTCGTCACCGCGGTGTCGTACGCGCTGGGCAGCCGCGTGTACCTGCCCTACCCGGTCGAGATGGCCGCAGCAGGGGCGTCCGTCTTCGTCTCGGCGCTCGGGCCCGCCGGCGCGAGCCTGGTGCCCGTGCTGGTCGCCGCCGTCGTCGGGGCGGTCGGAGCGGTCGCGGTGCGCTGGTGGTCGAGCCGGACCGCTCAGACCGCGGCCTGACCCGCCGCAGGCCTCAGCGTGGCCAGGTCGCGACGACGGCCACCAGGTTGAACACCACGTGCGCGACGATCGCGCCGCCGATGCGGTTCGTCACCGCGACGAGGGTGCCGGTCAGCAGCCCGAGCACGAACGTCGTCAGGAACACCTGGAACCCGCCGATGGTCGTCGTCGCCGAACCCAGGAACAGGTGGGACAGCGCGAACAGGAACGCCGTCAGCAGGACCGCGAGCCACCGGGTGCGCGGCGTGAGCTCGGCGGCGAGCAGGCGCTGGAACAGCCCGCGGAAGAACAACTCCTCGAGCACGGGGCTCACGAGCACGATGCCGATCGCCGACACGAGCAGCAGGCCGACGTCCGGCGGGCCGAGCGACGGCGCGGGGACGAGTCCGGTGGTGCCGGAGAACGACAGGGACAGCACAGCGTCGAACACCCGGGTCAGGATGACGATCCCGAGCGCGAACACCAGGTCGCCGATGTCGACCCGGATGCGGCCGAACAGGTCGCGGCCCGTCCGCCGGACGACCCAGACGATCCCGAACACGAGCGGCAGCCACACGGCGAGGTTGCCCACCAGCACCTGCAGCACCGGGCCCGGCACCGCGCCGCGGAGCGTCAACGTGCTGACGATCCGGGCGAGCACGACCGCCAGCACGAGGGCGATCAGCAGCGCGACGAGGTCCCGCTGGCGGTCGGTCGAGGGCTCGGTGGGAGCCGCTTCCGGCTGCGTCGTCATGGGGCGAGCGTAGAGGACCGCCGGTCCGGATCGAGCAGAACAGGCGAGCCGTACTCATCCGTATGGCACTATTTGAATGCCGTCTGCTGGGACAACCCCTCGCGGACCTGTGCAGGGACCACAGGAACGGCGAGGATCGGGGAAGGCGGGCCGCGTGGAACTGCGCGACTACATCACTGTGCTGCGGAAGGGGTGGGTCCTCATCGTCGTGCTCGCCCTGGTGGGTGTCGCGGCGGCAGCAGGGTTCTCCCTGCTGAAGAAGCCCGTCTACTCCGCCTCGGCGCAGGTGTTCGTGTCCACCGAGACGTCGGGCAGCGCGAGCGACCTGGCGCAGGGCAACACGTTCACGCAGCAGCGGGTCCTGACCTACTCGAACCTCGTGCAGACGCCGATCGTGCTCCTGCCGGTCATCTCCTCGCTGAAGCTCGACATGAACGCCGATCAGCTCGCGACGATGGTGTCCGCGACCGCGCCGACGAGCACGACCCTCATCACCATCACGGTGAACGGCACCGACCCCGTCCAGGCCACCGAGATCGCCAACGCGACCTCGCAGAGCCTGACGAACGTCGTGCAGAACATCGAGGCCACCGACGCGAACGGCACGAGCACCGTCAAGCTCACCCGCGTCAAGCAGGCCGACGTGCCGCAGAAGCCGATCAGCCCGAACGTGCCCGTGAACATCGCCCTCGGCCTGCTGGTCGGTCTGGCGCTCGGTGTCGGCATCGCCGTACTGCGCGAGACGCTCGACAACCGCGTCCGCACCGAGCCCGACGTCGAGAAGATCAGCGACAAGCCCGTCGTCGGCGGGATCGCGTACGACAGCAAGGCGTCGGAGCGGCCGCTCATCGTGCAGGTCGACCCGCGCAGCCCCCGCGCCGAGTCCTTCCGCACGCTCCGTACGAACCTGCAGTTCCTCGACCTCGGCACCGGCTCCCGCACCTTCGTCATGACGTCGTCGATGCAGTCCGAGGGCAAGAGCACCACGGTCGCCAACCTGGCGATCGCGCTCGACAGCGCCGGCTTCAAGGTGATCCTCATCGACGCCGACCTCCGTCGTCCGCGCGTCAGCGAGTACATGGAGGTGGACGGCTCCGCGGGCCTGACCGACGTGCTGATCGGCCGTGCCACCCTCGAGGACGTCGCCCACCCGTGGGGTCGCGGCAACCTCGTCGTGCTGCCGGCCGGTCAGATCCCGCCGAACCCGTCGGAGCTCCTCGGCTCGAAGGCCATGCAAGACCTGATCACCACGCTCGAGGAACAGTTCGACTACGTCCTGTTCGACGCCCCGCCGCTGCTGCCCGTCACCGACGCGGCGATCCTGTCGAAGAAGGCGTCCGGCGCCATCCTCGCCGTCGCTTCCGGCAAGACCCACAAGGGCCAGCTCGCCGCCGCCGTCGCCTCGCTCGAGAACGTCGGCGCCCCCATCGCGGGCTTCGTCATCACGATGATGCCGCTCAAGGGCCCGGGCGCGTACGGCTACGGCCGCTACGGCTACGGCTACGGGTACGGCCTCGACGAGGAACAATCCACCCAGCGCCCGTCGCAGGATTCGGGCAGGACCCGGGGCAAGCTCGGCGTGCTGCGTCGCGCGAGCCGCTGAGGGCGGCCGGGGGATGAGTCAGCGCCGGGGGGCCCGAAGCCTCGGGAAGTCGCTGCCACGCACGACCCTGATCGCGGTCGCCGTCCTCGTCGTGGCGCTCGTCGTCGTCGACGTCGTGCTGGTCACGCTGGCGCTCGCGCGGACCGCTCCGCAGGCGGAGGGCGAGCCGCGTCCGATCCCCACCTTCGGCACGAGTGCCTCCGGCCCGGCGACGCCGGGCCCGTCCGCTCCGGCGGATGCCGACGGGGTGTCGGCCGACCACCTGCTGTCGGCGGTCGACGGCCTGGAGGCATGGCGCGCCTCCAGTACGTCGTGTGACGTCGCGCAGGTGGTGCTGGAGCGCACCACCGACGGCGGCAAGGAGTGGCAGCCGGTCACCGTCGGTGACGACGTCCGCACCGTCAGCGCGCTGCGCGCGACCGCCGACGGCGTGTCCGTGCTCGTGGGTGTCGGTGACGAGTGCGCCCCCGAGGTCCGCAGCAGCACCGACGACGGAGCCACCTGGACACCGGGGGAGCCGGGAGCGGCCGGCGCCGGCATCACCGAGCGGGGACTGGTGCTGGGCGACACCGTCGTCCCGTCGCCGTGCGAAGACCCGATCGACGCGTTCCGCGGCGACAGCACGACGCTCGTCGCCTGCGACGACCAGCTGGAGTGGCGTTCGGGAACCGATGACTGGGTGGACGTGCCCGTGGGCGGCGTCCGCGCGCTCGCGGTGAACGGCGGTGCGTACACGCTGGCCCGTGTCGGGACGGCGAGCTGCGACGGGGTGCAGATCGAGACGATGCCGGCGACCGGTGTGACCGCCGGCAGCACGACGACACCGATCGGCTGCAACAGCGTGCCGACCGATGTGCCGATCGCCATCGACCGCTCGGGCGAGGACGTGTGGATGTGGTCCGGCAACCGCATTGCCGTATCAAATGACGGAGGAGCGACGTGGTGACCACCGTCGAGCGCGCGGCGTTCAGGCCGAACACTTGGGAAGCGACCTACTCACGGCGACTCGTGTTCACCGACGTACTTGCGCTTGTCTGGGTTGTATTTGGAGTGCAGATCGCGTGGTTCGGCTTCGACAGCCAGCAAGTCGCCGGGAGTTCCGCCGACCTAGCGCTGAGCTACACGTCGGTTTCCGTGATCCTGATCGCCGCCTGGCTGGCCGTCCTCGCGCTTTATGACACCCGCGGCGCGCGGTACGTCGGTAGCGGTGCTGGCGAATACCGCCGCATCGTAGACTCTGCCATTCGCCTTTTTGCGCTCGTCGCAATCATTGCCTATGTGTTCAAGTTCGACATCGCGCGCGGCTACGTGTTTATCGCATTTCCCCTTGGGGTGTTAGTGCTGCTCTTGACACGGTGCATGTGGCGGCATTGGCTGGGTGCTCAGCGTCGTGGCGGTCAGTTCTCAGCGCAGGTGGTGCTGGTGGGATCAACCTCGTCCGTCGAGCACATCGCTCGTGAGTTGGTCCGGCATCCAGAAGAGGGCTACCGCGTCGTTGGTGCCTGCGTACCCACCGGTGCGGTTGGATCGACCGTCGGTAGCACAGGCGTCCCGATTCTCGGCCGAATCCCGGATGCGATTGTCGCACTCAGGACCATGGGAGCCGATACCGTTGCCGTTACGAGTTCCGACGAACTCGGCGCGCAAGCAGTCCGTGAATTGAGCTGGGAGCTTGAGGGAGGACGTGAGCACCTGATCGTTGCGCCGAGCCTCACCGAAGTGAATGGACCTAGAATCCACACTCGACCTGTAGCCGGCCTCCCTCTAATTCATGTCGAGATGCCGCGTTATGACGGCTCTGCGCTCTTCGCGAAGCGTGCGTTTGATGTGATCGGCTCCGCCGCGTTGATTGTTGCGCTCTCGCCCCTCCTGATCGTGCTGGGACTCGTAGTCAAGTTGACGAGCGCCGGTCCGATGCTCTACCGCCAAGAACGCATTGGCTTGAACGGTCAGCCCTTCCATATGCTGAAATTCCGCTCGATGCGGGTGAATGCTGACGCAGAGCTCGGGGCATTGCTCGCTGCGCAGGGCAAGGGTGATACACCTCTCTTCAAGCTCGATCACGACCCAAGAGTCACGCCTATCGGACACTTCCTTCGCAAGCACTCGCTCGACGAATTCCCCCAACTCTTCAACGTGTTCCTCGGCTCAATGAGTCTCGTCGGACCTAGGCCTCAGCGCGAGGGCGAGGTTGCGCTCTACGATGCAGCTGCCTCCCGCAGGCTTCTGCTCAAGCCGGGGATGAGCGGGTTGTGGCAGGTCGGCGGAAGGTCATCGCTCGGTTGGGAGGATGCTATTCGACTGGACCTGTACTACGTCGAAAACTGGTCTGTCACGGGCGACTTGAACATTCTCTGGCGGACGATCAAGGCGGTCGTCCAACCAGGACAGGACGCGCACTGATGATGCAAAATTCAAGAAGACGACCAGTCGTCCTTCACGTCACTGAGTGCTTTGAGGGCGGGGTCGGCAAGGCGATCAGAAGCTACGCGGATAACACCGACGCTTTTGAGCATCAACTCCTCGCTGTCGGCAACGACGTGGACGACGAGCGCAATCTTTCGCGGTTCGCACGGGTAACTGACTTAGAGGACGGCCTTTGGAAAAGGGTCTCTCAGATCCGCCAGATCGCCAGCGCTGGTGGCGCTGACCTCATCCACGCCCATTCAAGTTGGGCTGGCGTGTATGCCCGACTTCGATCTATGTCAGTGCCCATCGTCTATGAACCCCATGGATACGCCTTCGAAATGGCATCCCGTGTCCGGAGGCTTAGCTATTTCTCGGCCGAGCGATTGCTGGGCTTGAGGAGAATCGCGGCGACGGCAGTCCTGTCGCCACGGGAGGAGTTGTTAGCCCGGACGGTCAGCCCTGGGTCATCGGTTATCCTCATTCCGAATTCGCCAACCATCGCACGCTATCTGAGCGACCCCGCCGAGGCTTTGATTCGTCCGGCTCCGATCATCACGATGATCGGGCGCGTCTGCGCTCAGAAAGACCCGGAATACTTTGTTCGACTCCTCGAGGAGGTGAGAGTTGGTATTCCGGATGCCCGAGGACGGTGGATCGGTGATGGCGACTTTCACGCCGTAGAAGTGCTCAAAGCAGCGGGCGTAGAGGTGACTGGTTGGCGCGACCCCAAGTCTCTTACCGCGAAGTTGGACGAGACATCGGTTTATGTGCACACCGCGCAGTATGAGGGATTTCCACTGAGCGTCCTCGACGCTGCGGCTCGCCGGGTGCCGATTCATGCGCGAGCGATTCCAGCCTTCGATGGTTCTCCGATTGCACAACATTTGACCGTTCGGGATCATGCTGACGCGGTCGTCCGGACTGTGGAAGATCCAGAGCATCGCGCCTCTATAGTGTCGCTGGGCGAGGAGCTTCTCGCACTCATGAACTCTTCAGAGCAGGAAAATAAGCTCACCACGCTGTATCGAAGGGCGATGCAACGATGAATCGGTCGCTCCGAATCGTTCGCGGGGCTCGGCAGGTCTGGCCTGGAGTGCTCGCGCAAGGATTGACGTTCGCGAACCTGTTCATTCCAATCTTGCTCGGCGCAGAAGCGCAACTGGTAGTTTTGGTCCAAAGCACAGCTATAGCGGCTATTCTGGTCCAGACCGTTACGCACGCTGCGCCCGGCCGCCTACCCAGCATCACGGACGGTCCGGCAGCCAAGCGGATTCGGCTTGCGGCGCTCGTGTCTAGCGCGTTCGCGTCAGGCGCATTGGCAGTCGTCGGTATTGCGTTGACCCTTGCCGGTACCGGGGTGGTTTCAATCTGGCTCGGCGGAGCCGTAGTTCTAGCTGCGCAAGCGCTCTACACGGTGTATGTGGCCGAGCTCACACGGCAGTTCAATTACCGCGGCATTCTCATAGCCCGACTCGCGTATGCGATTCTCCTCGTCGTCCTGACGACTGTCGTCTGCCTGCTTCGGGCCCCGGGCTTCTGGCTAGCCGTCGCGGCATCGTTCAGCTTCTTGGCCGGTGGCCTAGCGGCTTTGGTCGCCGGGAGGCGTAGCCTCCAGGGCTCCGGATCGATCACGAGACAATCGCCTCTAAAGGCATATCTTCTCGATGTGCGGGTCGCTGCGCCGCTGTCTTTTGCGTACCTGCTCGGAGGTTTCTCTGGGCAGGCGGGGGCGCTAGCTCTCTCAGGCCTGGGTGCTTTGCAGCCGGCCTGGGCCGTCGTAGTGCGAATCATGAACGGCATGCAGACGATTGGCGGGCAGTTCCTTGCGCCGCGGGCCGATATCGACGTCGCCCGAGCAGCGCGAACGGAGGCAAGTCCGTCCGTTCCGTTCGCGCTTCGTAAAGCACTCATGGTCGGAGTGGCGCTCGCGTGCGGTACTGCGGTACTCGCAACTGCTGCTCTTCTCTATAGCGGAGTCCCCTTACACGACGCTGTTGAAGAGCTTGAACTTTTAGTGGCACTCGCCGGCTACGCAGCGTTGACGACCGGTGTGACGGTCGTGGGCCGGACGCTCGGCTTGATCGGGAGTCATCGAACCCGCTTGAGTTGGGAGGCTCTCCGCGCCATGGGCTTTGGCGTCGTTCTTCTATTCGCGCGCGAGGAGCTCTTGTTGGTCCTCCTAGGAGCCCTCGGAATGTTCTTTTCTCTGTCCTACGTCATTTTGTGTCTCCGAGCAGCTAAGCGTCACAGCTACGAAGCGATGACGGAGATAACGGTTGTGTCTTCATGACTGCATCCATTAGCGCCTCTGGACGTGCCGTGGTTGACTCCCGCGTGCTTTGGGACGTCACATTCCTGTTCTCTGTCATCGCCGGAGTGTTCGTAGTGGTTTTCCGCGACGACCTACTGCCCCGTCGCTTCTTCTACGACGGCGAGCACATTCAGCAGATCGCACAAGGTTTCAATTCTGGGCTTGGAGACCAGTCATACGTCCAGGTGGCGATGGTCTACCGGTTGCTCGGAATGGCTGATCACGCTTTGGCGGCGAGTCTATTCGGCTTTGGGCTGGGAGTGCTCAGCCTTCTGATATTCCGAGCTTCCAACCAGGACAAACCGAGCTGGCAGGCGGTCGTGTTGACGCCGATCGCCGTACTAACCATGGCTGTCTATCTCGGATTCTATAGCAAGGACGTGTTCCTTGTGCCGATCGCGGCGGTTGCAATCGCCGCATCTCAGAAGCGTCGCGTCGAGTTTGCCTTTATGGCAATGATACTCATGTATGCGCTTTTCTTCCGGTCCTATTGGGCACTAGTAGCGCTCGCGTACCTGCCCCTTCGGTTAGCAGTGAGCCGACGCTACCGTGCTCAGACGGTGGCGCTTGTGATGTCCGGCATGCTTGTCGCTTTCAGTCTCGTTATCTTCTTCGTGCTCGGTCTTGACCCCGATCATTATCGTTCAATGGTTAATGACGCGCGGTTGACGTCGGCAGACGCGGCATCCGCGATCCGGCCCTTAGTCCCGGGGGACGGGCTCGGCGTCGGAGTAGCGAACGTTTTGGTGATGATCCCGTTGTTGACTATCCCGGTTCCGCTCTTGCTGAGCGGAAGTGGCTACCATGCAGCCCTGTTCCTTGCAATATCCGTATTATGGGTGCTATTTTACTCAGGCACGCGTAAGAAGCATCTTCTGCCGATCAGGACGGCAGCCGACAGGAGTTCGGGCGAGCCGGCGTCGAGGGAGTCGCGCGCAGTAGCGGTTGTACTTGCAATCCTGACCGTGCAGGCCCTGTTTGAGCCGGACTACGGATCAGCGCTTCGGCACATAACGCCCTTCCTTATTGTCTGGGTGGCCCTGCACTGGCAGCGGTCGGATGAGGGCCGGCAGACAGCGAGAGACGGGCTATTTTGAGACTGTATTGGTGGTCGCCCTCGCGATCGATCCGATCGGCGGGCAGCGAATTGCTCAACGAACGTCGAGCATGGCTGCAGCTTTCAATGCGAGGCAGGCGTCCGTTCGTCAACTTCGGTGACGAGGTAAGCCCGATAATGCTCGGGGAGCTCAGTGGGCAGCGGTTTCGTTGGGCGCCGCTTAACTCTGCCGATGTCGTAGGGGTTGGGTCGCTGATGCAGGCTGTGTTGCGATCCGGGTCAAGTGCCACCATCTTCGGAACGGGGTCTCGGGTCAGGGGCGCGATCGCGTCCCCGAAGGGCCAAATCGTCTCGGTTCGCGGTCCCCTGACTGCAGACGCCCTACATTGCCCCGATGTGCCACTGGGAGATCCTGCGCTTGCAATCGGTGCTCTCACTCCTCGCTCTGGACGAGTGACGGGACCGGTGATCGTACCGCACTTCCGCGTTTTCGGAACGAGGGAAGGCATAGCAGAGCTACGCCGTCTGCGGTCGGCTGGGTTCGAAGTGGTTCTGCCGAATTGGGCACCGTTGCGGGTGGCAAAGGCCGTCTCTCAGGCGCAGTACGTACTCACCTCGAGTCTCCACGGACTGATATTCGCGCATGGGCTGGGTTGCCGTGTGCGATTGATGTCTTTCGACGGTGTTCCACCGGAGCCAGATTTCAAATACGAGGATCACCTTGCGCTCTTCGACTTGCATTTGAATTTCCTGGATAGCCGTCGTGTAGTCCGGGCCGACAGATTGCCCCGAGGGGTCGGGGAGCGAATGGAAGTCGAACAACAAATGGTTGCCGGGCTACTGCCAGCTCGACTCGATGGCCTTTACGCTTCGGGTGCACTCTTGAGCTGATGAGAGCTATGCAGCCCAGGCCCTCAGAAGGCTTTGAGGGAACGTGAACGATTTCGGGAAATGAGGGACGATGAACTTGGGCAGGAGTATAGCCAGTAGGTTGCTGCCGATGTACTGGAAGCTGCGCTCTGGTAGGCGCATTCATGGAGGCAGATTCATACTGATGCCCCCGGCGCGGTTCCGGATTGAAGGTCGCGGTACCGTGACGTTTGGCGCGGGTGTGAAGATTGAGCGGGGGGCGCGGATCATCGTTCGCGGGCACCTCGACATCGGCGCCAATGTTTACATAAGTAAGAATGTGACCATCGTGGCATTCTCCTCAGTCCGAATCGGCGCGAATACGCTCATCGCGGAGAACGTGTCGATCCACGACGAGGATCATGGCCCGGTCCGTAACCGTGATCGCTTCGAAGTGACGCCGGTGGACATAGGACGAGACGTCTGGATCTGCGCTGGCGTCGTTGTGACCCGCGGTGTGATTGTGGGCGACCGGACCACGGTGGCTGCTAATGCTGTAGTGGTGAGGAATTTACCGGCCGACGTAGTCGCAGGCGGCGTTCCCGCGCGAGTGCTGAAGGCTGCACCATGACTGACGGTCTTGTGCGTGTTCTCATTCTGCACTGGGGGCGTTCTAACGCTGGCCCCCGACTGACCCGTGAGCTTGCAAGGGCATTCAACGAACTGCCGGGGATCACTGCTGCACTGAGCTATTCTCTCGACAGCGACTCTGTGGACCAGTACGAACGTCTAAATCTTCCGTCGTTCGCGATCCGGACGTATACATCCGGCCTGGGCCTGATCTTCGCGTTGCTTCGGGTGCCGATTATAGCTTTCTCGCTCCGCCGATGGCTCCGTCAGCAGCGGATAAGTGTGGTTGTCACGACCATGTTCAATCCACTACAAATTGCCGTGCTCTGGTTGGTTCGCGTGCGGGTCATTGCGTGCGTCCACGACGCGGCCGCGCATCAAGGCGATCGTGGCATCTACAATCGGCTCCTTGGAGTAGAAGTGCAGCGAGCGGAAGGGTGTGTCGTATTCTCCGCAAATGTCGCCGATGCGCTTCGTGTTCGCTTCCCACGGAAGCCGGTCGCTCAAACTGTTCATGGGTTTTTCACCCAAGGTGGCGCGGGACTCGCGAAAAACGCGGCCGCCGGAGATGCAGTTGTTGTGGGTATGTTCGGGCGCCTAGGTCCCTATCAGGGCGTGGATGTCTTCTGTCGTTCTGTGATGGAACTTCAGCGGAACTTGAAGATTGTTGGTCGCGTGATTGGGGCCGGCAACGATGCTACGCAAATACTTCGACGCGAGTACCCACTGATCGAATGGGACCTTCGCTGGATTCCAGAAGAAGAAGCTGACCTGCTGGTAAGTCGTCTTGACATAGTCGCGCTGCCCTATCGAGAGGCTAGCCAATCTGGTGTATTCGCGCTCGCAATGGGTCTTGGGGTGCCGGTCGTCGCTTCCCCGGTGGGAGGGCTCGTCGAGCAAGTTGGTGACAGCGGCGGTGGCATCCTCGCCGACGACGCGTCGGAGGAGGCGTTCACTCGCGCGCTCCGTGTACTTGTTGAAGACGGCTCGCGCCGGCGTATTCTCGCCGAAGCGGCCAGATCCTCCGCGCAGAGGACGAGCTGGTCTCGGACCGCGGCCGATATCGCGCAAGCCTATCTAGAATGGGGGCCCCGTCCGACGCCGTCTTCATAGCAGTGTTGTTGAACAGCCCGCGCGAATTTGCTGGATTGACCACCGATATGGAGAATCAGGTCGTTTCGCGGCGCGGAGATGCAGCAGGTAGAGCTCTTGTCCAGATTCGATCCAAGACTTCATCGAGCACTACGGGGGCCCGGATCAGATCAACGTCGAAATGGACTCGGACGTCACCGTCCGTGAGATCGACGAGACGATCGCCAAGGTCGTCGGGCTCGAGGGTGAGACCATCGGGGACACCTCGAAGCCTGATTGGACACCGCAGAGGCTGCTCGATGTGTTGAAGCTCATTGCTGGGGGATGGACCGCGCAGATCGGTCTCGAAGACGGCCTCCGCAGCATGATCGAGTGTTACCGCGAGCACGTGGACTCGATCCGCCAGTGATGCTGATCGGACATGAGGGACCGTAAGATTGACCCCATGTCCGACCAGCCCGAGTCGCGACGCACTGCAGCACCCCGGGGGTCCAGGGCCCGCGTTGTCCTGTGGATCGTCCTGGCCGTCGTCCTCCTGCTGATCCTCGCCGTCGTCTGGGTGGGTGCTCGAGGCGTGCTCGCGAAGGGTCACCTGGAGCGCGCGGTCGCCGACGTCGAGACCCTGCGGTCGCAGCTCGGTGGCGGGGACACGAAGGCGGCACAGCAGACCGCCGGTCACCTGGAGGACGAAGCGGCTGCCGCACGGTCGCTGACCGGTGACCCGGTGTGGGGTGCTGCGCAGTACGTCCCCTTCTTCGGGACGAACCTGCGGGCGGTCCGCCAGGTGTCGGTCGTCGTGGACGATGTCGCGACCGGAGCGGTCAGCCCAGTTGCGGGTGTCGTCGGGGGTCTCAGTACCGACTCGTTCGCGCCGAAGGACGGCAAGGTCGACCTGAGCCCGCTGGTGAAGGCGCAGCCTGCTGTTGCCCGGGCCGCGACGACGCTGGCGAAGGCCGACCGTGACGCGAAGGCGATCGACACCAGCGACACGCTCTCCCCGGTCACCACGGCGGTCAACCAGCTGCGGAACGCGGTGCGCTCCGCGACTGCACAGATCGACACCGCGAACCGGGTCGTGCAACTCGCTCCGGCGATGCTCGGCAACGACGGCGAGCGCCACTACGTGCTGCTGTTCCAGAACAACGCTGAGCTCCGAGCCGGCGGTGGAATTCCCGGCGCAGTGGCGCTCCTGAAGGTTCAGGACGGTTCAGTGTCGTTGGGAGACCAGGCTTCCGGTTCGTCGTTCGGCCCCTACGACAAATCGGTGAGGCCGCTCGACGCGGGTACGAGGGGCCTGTACGGTGAGATCACCGGCCGCTACATGCAGGACGTCACGCTGACGCCCCGGTTCGACGTGTCGGCTGAGCTCGCGCGCGAGATGTGGAAGCAGAATTTCGGGCAGCGGGTCGACGGTGTCCTGGCGATCGACCCGGTGACGTTGAGCTACATCCTCCGTGCCACGGGCCCGGTGCAGCTGCCGACCGGTGACACGATGACGTCGGACAACGCGGTGCAGCTGCTGCTCAGCGACGTCTACGCCAAGTACCCGGACCCGGCGGTGCAGGACCTGTTCTTCGCCTCGGCGGCGAGTGCGGTGTTCGACAAGGTCTCGAGCGGTTCCTTCGACGCGAAGGAGTTCATCGGCGCGCTGACCCAGGGGACCCAGGAGGGGCGTCTGCGCCTGTGGAGTGCGACCGAGAGCGAGCAGCGGCAGATCGCCGGGACACCGCTCGCCGGCGAGCTCCCGACGGTCACCGCGCAGACCCGTCAGCTCGGCGTGTACCTGAACGACGGCACCGCATCGAAGATGGACTACTACCTGCAGAAGACGGTGTCGGTCGGTTCCTCGGTGTGCCGGTCCGACGGGCGTCCGACCTCGGCGGTCGAGATCACGATCACGAACACGGCCCCTACCGACGCGGCCACGAGTCTGCCCGAGTACGTGACCGGCGGCGGAGCGTTCGGCACGGAACCCGGCAAGATCAAGACCCTCATCGCGGTGTACGCGCCGACGAACGCCATCTACCTCGGCTCCTCGCAGGACGGCAAGCAGGTGCCCGTGCAGACAGTGATGGACGACGGACATCCGGTCGTGCAACTGCAGACACTGCTGGCGTCGGGCGAGAGCACCACCTTCCGTGTCGCGTACCTCGGTGAAGCGAAGTTCGCCAAGGCCGGTGTCGACGTGCTCTCCACGCCGGGCGTGCGACAGAGCAAGACCCTGCCGCTCCGCTTCGACTGCGCCGACCCGACGCCGGCCGGTTGAGCGCGAACAGTACGTCCGCCGGGCGCTGACGGCGTGGAAGGTCGAGCGGCGGTCCTCCGCTGAGCGCGTTCGAGTTGGCCCCAGAGCGGGGGGCAAGCGTCGAACCTGTGTGGTGGGCCAGCCCGCTCAAGCGCTGTTCAGCCGGGGCGGGAAGCGGCCTTTGGCTGTTGAGGAACAGCGCTCTCAACGGGGCTTCCTTCGGCACGACCCGCTCTCAGAAGTGGCTCGCGTCGCCAGATCGGGTCGTGAGGGTCGCCCGGACGGCGTGTTAAATCTCGTGAAACATTCGCCCCAGATGGCAACATCCTGAGCATTCCCGCTAGATTGAGAGAACTTCGCCATCGCGACCGCTTGAACCATGGCGGCCCGTGGACAGGGGAGTACCACGGGCTCTGGGTGTCAGGGTCTGCAGGATCAGATCTAGGGGAAAACACTTCATGAAGAAGCTCATCGCCGCTGCCCTCCTCGCGGGCGCAGCCTTCGTCGCGGTCCCGACCGCTGCCCACGCAGCCACCACCGGTTACGCGCCGGAGTCGGCTGGTTCCGTCTCGGGCACCCTCGCCCCCGGTGGCACCGCGGTCGCGTCCTTCTCGGACAACGTCTTCGCTGCCAACGAGAAGGTCCGCGTCCAGGTCACCGGTGCCGGTGCCGTCACGCTCGGCGCGCTGCCGATCACCACGGTCTCGAAGGACTACACCTCGACCTCGACCGGTTCGCTCGCGGTCCGCGTGACCTTCCCGGTCGGCGGCTCGGGCACCTACAACCTGACCGCGACCGGCGCCACGTCCGGCATCACGGTCCCCGGTTACTTCACCATCGCCCCGGCTGCTGCTGGTGGCACCGGCACCACGGTCGGCTCGACCGGTGGCACCGGTACCCCCGGTGAGCTCGCCTTCACGGGTGGCACCATCTCCACCCTCGGCCTCTGGGCTGCCGGTGGCGCCCTCGCCCTCGGTGGCGGCCTGCTGGTCGTCCGCAAGTCGGTCCGTCGTCAGCGCGACGCCGCCTGAGCGCAGCTCGACTGAACGAGACCCCCGGCACCTCGGTGCCGGGGGTCTCGTCGTCTCTGCGGGGTCGTCAGGGCTCGCGGTTGCCGACCGGCGCCCCGGGCCGCCGCGCCCGCCCCAGCACCACGATCCCCACCAGCACCCCGAGCACCGCCCCCGAGGTGTTCGCCACCACGTCGTCCACCGACGCGAACCGCGCCGGCAGGAACAGCGCCTGCACGGTCTCGATCGCGCAGCTCGCCACGAAGCCGCCGAGCATGCCGACCCACCACGCCCGCGCCCCGAAGAGCAGCAGCACGAAGAAGCCGAACGGCACGAAGAAGACCACGTTCGCGGTGAACTCGACCGCGTCGTACCCGAGCCACCCCGGCGCACCGAGCCGCTGGCCCACGGCGATGGCCCGCACCAGCCACGGGTGCACGCCGCCGTCCACGGGGGAGCCCGCGGTCGCCACCAGGACGACCACGAGCCCGTAGGCCGCCGCCAGCGTCCACGCCACCCTCCGGGTGCGGTCGGACGCGTGCGCGGCCCGCGAGCGAGCGCCCCAGGCAGCGTCGGCCAGTGCCCCGACGGCGACCCCCACCAGGCCGGCCAGCGCCACGGAGCGGAACCGGTCACCGGGGTCCGCTGCCTGCACGGCCGCAGCCGCGGCCAGCACGAGCACGACAGCACCGCTGACGACTGCCCGTCGTCGGACACCGTCGGGACGGGAGGCGCTGCTCGCCCCCGCCAGCGCCAGCGGCAGCAGGGCGGTCACCACCGTCACCGCCACGGCCAGCACGAACCCGTCACCGACCGCGAGCGTGCCGTGCCCGAGCGCGCGCAGCGCGCGGGTCACGGCCACCAGGCCGGACCGCAGCCGGTCTGCCAGGGCTGGCACCAGGAGCGTGGCGACCATGAGCACGACCGCGACGGACAGCACGACCCGCACGGTCGTGGTCCTCGTCGCGGTGGTCACGGGAACCGACGCTAGTGGGCCGCGCCTCCCGTCCGGGGGAGGCGCCGGAGCGGCCGTCGCGGGTCGGGAAGCAGTTCATCCACGAAACGAGTACCCCGTTCGTCCCCCTGTACCCCGTTCTCCGGCGGCGCTTCCCCGAGGATCCGGGGGTGTACCCCGATGCGTATGCACGGAAACCGTGAATCAACGGGCGCCGGTGGCGAGGCCGGGGGACGTTCTCGTAGGTTTGTCCCGTCAGCAGATGTACCCCGGATCGCGAAGGAGAGCGACATGAGCACCACCGTCACCACCGACACCCGCGAGGTCACCCTCGACACCGACACCGTCGACGTCATCGCGATCCTCGAAGCGGAAGCCGAGCAGTCCGGCCGCGCCGCGCGTGCCAAGACCACGTGGACGCAGGAGGACGACGACGAGTGGGTCGCCAACTACGGCGGCTACTTCGGCGGCAGCGTCGACAAGCGCGACGGCCGCTTCGTCGCCTCCGACACCTTCGGTCTCGTGGTCGGCGAGTTCGCCAGCCTCGAGGAGGCCCAGGCCAAGCTCTCGGACCAGCTGCACGTGATGCTGCCGTCCGTCATCCGTCCGGTCGCGTAGTGCCCGACGACCATCCCGGCCGCACGGCCACCAGCACGGCACGCACCACCAGCACCGCAGGCACCACCAGCACCAGAGCACCACGAGGAGTCACCATGCACGCCAGCGTCACCACCAGCCCCCAGGCCGAAGTGACCGTGGACACGGCGACCATCGAGGTCATCACCGGCATCGCAGCCGGCGTCGTGTCGCCCGACGCCCCGGCCCGAGCGCACGTCGTGTGGTCAGAGGCCGACACCGGCCTGTGGGCCGCGAACTACGGCGGCTACTACGGCGGCGTGATCGACCAGCAGGGTGCGCACTTCTTCGTGTCCGACACCTACGGCCAGTACGTCGGCGACTTCCGCTCGCTGCACGAGGCGCAGGACCGCCTCGCCGAGCGGCTGCACGACCTGCTGCCGGACGTGCGCCGCACGCTCGACTGACACCGGGACATCCAGACGGGAGGCCCGGATCACCTCCGCCACACGGCGGACGTGATCCGGGCCTCCCGTCTGTCGTGGTCCTCCCGAGCGGCGAGGCGGCGTACCCCCAGTCCGAGGAGGTCCCCCCTACTGGGGACCGAGCATGACCCCTGATCGACTCAGGCTCCTGCCAGGATCGAGGAGACGTCAGCGATGGTCCTTCTGCACGGACCGTCACCAGGCTCGGCGTCGGCATCGTCTCGACCCGAAAGTGACTCATGCTGCCTGTGCACCAGGGCACCGCTGTGCCCGCGCGCTCCGTCGTGCGCCGACGACCCGGTCTCCGTACCGTCGCCATGCTCGGCGTCGCCCTGCTCGGCGCCGTCGGCGTGACGCAGGCCGTCGCGGCCGACCCCGCCACCGCCGCGACCGCGCTCCTGTGCGACCAGAACACGCTCTACGCGATCAACACGAGCCAGAACCAGCTCGCGTCGATCGACGCCACGAGCGGTGCGGTCACGAACATCGCGACCATGGAACCGGCGAACAACGCCCTGGCGGTCGCCCGCAACGGTGTCGCCGCGTACGCCGCGGTGAACGGCGGCAACACCATCACGGGCTACGACGCTGTCAACGGGAAGCGCTTGACCGACGTCACGAACGCCGATGCGAGCGGCAACCGCCAGCTGCTCCGCGGTGCCGTCAACCCGCTGACGGGCGTCTACTACTACGCGAGCGGCGCCACCCCCGCCTACCTCGGCGCCTACGACACGAAGACGGGCACGAAGATCGGTCAGGTCGGCACGATCGACGGACTGCTCGCGGGCAAGAACGGCGACATGGCGTTCAGCACGCGCGGCCTGCTCTTCGTCGTCACGGGCAACCAGATCCGCCGGGTCGACGCCGAGTCCGTCCCGGCGACCGCGGGCACCGCGGCGCTGAAGACCGTCCTGGTCTCGGAGCTGCCGATCGACCCCGCCGCCGCCGGCAGCCCCGGCATCGCCTTCTCGGCCGACGGCTACCTCTTCGCGTCCGTGGGGTCGTCGGTCTACAAGATCGATCCGGGCACCGGCAAGCAGGTCGGCTCGACGATCGCGATCGCGGGTGGGTACACGCCGAGCGACCTCGCCTCCTGCAACTACGCGAACACGCTGTCGGCGCAGTCGAGCGTCGACCAGCGCTGGGCGTCCGGCGACCAGTTCGCCCTGAAGGCGGCCGCCGTCGACCCCGCCACCGGAACGGTCGGCCCGGCCACCGACGGCAACAGCGGGACGACCGACGGCTCCGCGAACGGGGTGCAGGCGAAGAAGGCCGGCGCGATCCTGACCACGCCGAAGACGAAGTACACCGTGACCCAGGCCGCCGCCGGCACGACCGACCTGGCGAACTACACGACCACCTGGCGCGCCGAGAACGTCAACTCCGGCGCGGTGGTCGCCCAGGGCACCGGCAACACCGCGACGTTCGACTTCCCGGCGGCCACGAGCGCCGACGGCACCGACGTCGTCGTGACCTTCGCGAACGCGGTGAAGGCCACGCACGTCGCGACCTCGCCGGACACCGCCACCACGACCACGGGGACCGCCGTCACGACGACCGCCGCGGACGGCGTGCTCGCGAACGACAGCGGGACCGGCGTCAGGGTCGTCTCGAACACGCAGCCCGCGCACGGCACCGCGACCGTGCAGCCGGACGGCTCGTACACGTACACGCCCGCCGCGGGCTTCTCGGGCACCGACTCGTTCACCTACACGGCGAAGGACTCCTCGGGGCAGACCGCGACGAGCACCGTCACCGTGACGGTCAAGCCGTCGGCGGCCGACGACACGGTGACCGCACGCGCCGGCCGGACGGCCACGGCGGACGCCGCCACGGGCCTCCTGGCCAACGACGGCGGCAGCGGCCTGACCGTCACCGGCCACACCGACCCGGCCCACGGCACGCTCGTGCTCGGGAAGGACGGGTCGTACAGCTACACCCCGGCGCAGGGCTTCTCCGGCACCGACTCCTTCACCTACACGGCACAGGACGGCACCGGAGCGACCACGAAGGCGACCGTCACCGTGACCGTGCTGCCCTCGGCCGGTACCGACACGATCACCGTCACGGCGGGCGGTCCGACCACGGGTGCAGCCCCGGGCCTGCTCGGCAACGACCTGGGCAGCGGCCTGTCCGTCACCGGCACGACCCAGCCCGCGCACGGCTCGGTCAGCGTCGGGGAGGACGGCTCGTACACGTACGTCCCGGCCGACGGCTTCTCCGGCACGGACTCGTTCGACTACACCGTCACCGACGGCAACGGGAAGACCGACACCGTCACCGTGACCGTCCTCGTCCGGCCCGCCGCGGTCGACGACACGATCACACTGCCCGCAGGCGGCACCGCCGCGGCGACGACCCGCGCCGACGGCGTCCTCGGCAACGACCGCGGCACCGACCTGACGATCCGGTCGAACACGCAGCCGGGCCACGGCGCACTGACGCTGGACCCCGACGGCACGTACACCTACGTCCCCGCCACCGGGTTCTCCGGCACCGACACGTTCACGTACCAGGCCACCGACGGCACCGGCACGGTCGTCAGCGGCACCGTCACCGTGGTCGTCGTGCCCGTGGCGGTCGACGACTCCGCGAAGACGACCGCGAACGCCCCCGTCGCGATCGACGCGCGGCGGAACGACACCGGTTCCGACCTGACGCCCGTGGTCGCCACGGCACCGGCGCACGGCACCGCGGTCGGCAACGACGACGGCACGCTCGAGTACACGCCGGTCCGCGACTGGTCCGGTACCGACACCTTCACGTACACGGTGACGGACGGCTCCGGCCGCGCGTCGGCGCCGGCGACCGTCACGGTCGAGGTCGCGCCGCGTGCCCGTCCGGACACCGTCACCACGGCGGCCGGTTCCGCGGTCACCGTCGCCGCCACGGCGCTCACGAGCAACGACGCGGGCACCAGCCTCACGGTCACCGGTGTCGACCGGGCCACGGACGGCGCGGTCGTGCTCGACCGCGACGGCAACCCCGTGTTCACCCCCGCCGACGGGTTCTCCGGCACCGGCACCTTCTGGTACGACGTCCGCGACGCCTCGGGCCGCACCGACTCCACCTGGGTCGTCGTGGTGGTCGGGCCGCGGGCGACCGACGACACCGCCACGGTGCCGGCGTCCACGACGCTGACCGTGCCGGCGGACCGCGGCGTGCTCACGAACGACCGGGGCACCGGGCTGACGGCGACGGTCGACCAGCAGCCGCTGCACGGCACGCTCGACCTGGCCGCCGACGGCTCGTACACGTACACCCCGACCGCGGACTGGTCCGGCTCGGACCGCTTCACCTACACGGCGACCGACTCGTCGGTGGAGAAGAGCACCGGTCTCGTGACGATCACCGTCACGCCCCGCACCGAGGACGACCGGATCGCCACCGTGGCCGGCCAGCCCGTCACCGTCACCTCGGGTGACCTGACCGGCAACGACCACGGCACCGGGCTCACCGTCACCGCCGTCGGTGCCCCGAGTGCCGGGACCGTCGTGCTGAACGCCGACGGCACCGTCACCTACACCCCGGCACCGGGTACCTCGGGCACGGCGACGTTCCCGTACGAGGTCACCGGCGCGAACGACAAGAAGGCCACGGGCACCGTCACCGTGACCATCTCGCCGGTCGCCAGGGCCAGCGACGCCGACGCCACGGCCGACGGCCCCACCCGGGTGCCCGCCGAGCAGGGGCCCCTCGCGGGCGCGACCGGCACCGACCTCACCGTGACCGACAACACGGAGCCCGAGCACGGCACGGTCGTGGTCGGGAAGGACGGCTCGTACACGTACACGCCCGACGCCGGGTACTCCGGCAAGGACGGGTTCGAGGTGACGATCACCGACGGCTCCGGGAACACCACGACCGGCACCGTCACGATCACCGTCGTGCCGAAGGCCGTCGACGACGCCGTCACCACGACGACGAACACCCCCGTCGACGTCCCCGTCCTCCGCAACGACACGGGCACCGCGCTCCGCGTCACCGGGGCCGGCACCGCAGCGAACGGGGCCGTGCGTGTCACGGACTCGGGCGTGACCTACACGCCGCGTCCGGGTTCCTCCGGCACCGACTCCTTCACCTACACGGTGACGGACGGCGCCGGGTCGACGGCAACGGCGACCGTCACGGTCACCGTGGCGCCCACCGCAGCCGACGACGTCCTGCAGACGGCCGCCGGCACCCCGCTGCCGATCGCCGTGGGCACGCTCACCGGCAACGACGCGGGCACTGCCCTCACCGTCACGGGGACCACCGCGCCGCGCCACGGCACGGTCGCGAAGGCAGCAGACGGCTCGCTCGTCTACACGCCGACGACCGGGTGGTCGGGCACCGACACCTTCACGTACACGGTCACCGACGCCTCCGGGCAGCCCGCGACCGCCACGGTCACGGTCCTCGTCGGCGCCGTCGCGACGGCCGACCGCGGCACCACGACGACGAACGGCACGCTCCGGGTGCCCGCCGCCTCGGGCGTCCTGGCCGACGACTCCGGTGCGGGCCTGTGGGCGCAGCTCGACCGGAAGCCGCAGCACGGCACCGTCCAGCTCCGGCGCGACGGCTCGTACGTCTACACGCCGGCGAAGGGCTTCTCCGGCACCGACACCTTCACCTACACCGCGACCGACGCCCAGGGCTCGACGGCGACCGGCATCGTGACCGTCACGGTCACGCCGACCGCGTCGGCCGACTCGGCTCGCACGACGGCCGGCGAGCAGGTCACCGTCGCCGGTCCGGGCGTCCTCGGCAACGACGACGGCTCGTCGCTCCGCGTCGCGTCGGTCGGTCGGGCGCAGCACGGCACCGTGCGGATCTCCGCCGACGGCACGTTCGTCTACACCCCGGCAGCCGGGTTCTCCGGGGTCGACACCGTCACCTACGACGTCGTCGACGCCGAGGGGCAGCGTGCCCGGGCAGTGGTCACGGTCACGGTCGGCATCGACGCGGCCGACGACTCCGCACGCACCGTCGCCGGCACCGCGGTCGCCCGCGACGCCCGAGACGGTCTGCTCGGCAACGACCGGGGGACCGGCCTGACCGCCGCCCTCGACCGGAAGCCCGCGCACGGCACGGTCACGGTGCAGCCCGACGGCTCGTACCGCTACACGCCGAGCGCCGGCTCCACCGGGACCGACCGGTTCAGCTACACCGTGACCGACGCCTCGGGGCAGACCACGACGGCCACCGCGACCATCACGGTCGTCGCGGCCGCCACCGCCGCCGACGACTCGGCCACCGGCAAGGTCGACCACGCCGTCACCGTCCGTCCGACCGACAACGACCACGCCAGCGGTGGAGCACACTTCGTGCCGTCGACGCTGCACCTGGTCGACCCGACCACCGGCGCACCGACCGACCGGGTCGTCGTCGAGGGCATGGGCACCTGGCAGGTCGAGCGCGGACACGTCGTGTTCACGCCGGAGCACGGCTGGGCGGCGCGCACGTCGATCGACTACACGGTCACCGACACCGCGGAGCAGGCCGTCCGCGCGACCATCGAGGTCTACTTCCCGACCGGGCTCGCCGCGGCCACGCACATCGCCAAGCTGGCCTTCACCGGGACCACCGGACTCGTCGGGCTCGGCCTGTCGGCCCTCGCGATGGTGCTCGCCGGAGCGTTCCTGGTCGTGCGACGCCCGACCGACGACGGCGACGCCGTCGCGACGACGGGGGTGCGACGCAGCGCCGGGTCCTGACCCACGCGCACCGGACGGGAGGCCCGGACCACGTCAGCCAGCAGGCGGACGTGATCCGGGCCTCCCGTCCGTCGTGGTGGTCGCCGGCCGACGTCGGCTGCGGCTCCGCGTGCTCCGGTCAGGCGGCCGGCCCGTGGCGCGGAGCGCTCACCCGATGGGCGCGATGAGCTGCGGCCCCTGGTTCCGGACGCTGTTCACCGCACGGGACACCTCGTACTGCTCGAGCCCGGCCGCGACCGCGAGCGACTCGTGGTCGAGCAGGGCCAGCAGGTCGTCCGAGCCGAGGCCGCCGTCGAGCCAGTCGTCGTAGCCGTCGGGCGTCAGGAACGCCGGCATCCGGTCGTGGACCTCGCCCGGCGCGACGTGGGCGTCCCGGGTGATGATCGCCAGGGACAGGCGCCACTTGTCGGGGTCGTCCTCGGGCTTGGTCGGGTCGGGCCAGGCGCTCACGACGCCGGCCATCGCGAGCGCACCGCCGGGCTCGTGCACGAAGTGGGGTTCCTTGCCGTCCTCGCGGACCACCCACTCGTAGTAGCCGAGCGCCGGCACGATGCAGCGGTTCG